>Ga0256407_10002890_pt1 | contig 31684 bp, 25 predicted proteins | sample RumenRJG_04DNA_FD_193489 | JGI IMG/M metagenome (GOLD analysis project Ga0256407, IMG submission 193489) | Bovine rumen microbial communities from Lethbridge, Alberta, Canada - RJG_04 | ecosystem: Host-associated > Mammals > Digestive system > Stomach > Rumen | place: Canada: Alberta...
TTCCCGCACGTCCCCATCCCATCCCATCCCATCCCATCCCGTCCCGTCCTCTCCCTCCACTAAAATTCATTTTTTTCGCCGAAAATTTGCACATGTCAGAAATTTGTAGTACTTTTGCACGCAAAATCGTAAAATAGAATCACAAAAATCAAATCTGTGCCTATGAATAAAAACCATTAAAAGGCAAATAACATAAAAATATAGCGTTTTAGCTCATATCTGACCTCTTAAAAACCGGACACTTTTAAGATGTTATGCCAGAGAACAAGCAAAAATGCTCACGTTGAAGCGTGGGCTTTGTTCGATTAGTTGGCATAACAGGTAGTCCGGTAAATCCTAAGAGGTCAATTGAAGCAACTTGGCTCCACGCTCTTTTTATGTGCCTCTTTTTCTTTCAAAAGTGAGCTAACGGAGTATTCGAAAAGCCGTCAAGTGAGTAGATAATCTTTTAAATTTCAAATAAAATGAAAAAATCAATTTCTACATTGCTGACTGCTGTTACTATGGTTGTAGTGACCGGACTCGGATTTCTAGGATGCGAGAAACAAGGTCTCTCTACACCTACAGGATTTAAAGCAGTTCAGGAAGGCAATGAAATTATTCTTACATGGAACGAAATGAGCGGCGCCTCTCTCTATGAGGTTACTAAAAATGGCTCTTATTGGCAGTCCACTTCGGACACGCGTCTGGTGGATTCTGAACCGAAGGAGGGCATCAACTCTTATGAATTGACCGCTTTTGACGGGGAAAAGCAGTCAAATCCAGCTAAGACTTCTTGCAATTTCAAAACTCCCGCTTCCGGTGGTGGTGACGATCCTCAAACAGACATAAGTTATTATATCAAACACCCGTGGAATGGAGGGGAATGGACTTGGTGTAAGATGACAAAAGACGGAAGTACATATACTTTCATCGGCACTTGGGGTGGCTCAGGAGCAAACATCAACACTTCTGCTAATGATTCTGGAGCGGAATGGTATGAAAAATCCGTTATTAAGGGATCTTCGAATGTTTATGCAGGAGAAAAGGTTATTTTCACTTTCTACCCCACAAATGGAGTTAAAGGAGAATTAATCGTCCAAGCCGACTCTGAAGGGAGCGGTGATAATCCCGGTGGCGGTACCGGAACAGAAACCCTTCCTGCTCCTACGAACTTCACGCTGTCTCAAACCTCTTCATGCATTAATCTGTCTTGGAGTAAAGTTAGCGGAGCCACAAGTTATTATGTTTGCCGTGCATTACCTACAGACGACCAGTATTCTTTAATTAAAGCAACAACAAGCACCAGTTACGCTGATTACGATGTAAGCGCAGGGACTACATATTATTATGCCGTAGCAGCTGTGGATGCTAATGGTGAATATGGGGATTTGGCTAAAAAATCCATTACCTTCAACGGTTCGTCTTCCGGTGGAGGAGACAATCCCGGCGGAGGTGGTTCGACTACAGACCCGACGCCATTCGCGCCTACCGGACTTACTGCTGTACTCGGAGGAACAAAAGCTGTGCCTCATATAGAATTAAGTTGGAATTATGATAGTAGTGTTGACCATTACAATATATATCGTTCCTTGTCCAGTAGTGGTACATTTAGCAAAATTGGAACAGCGTATTATTCAACCTATAACGATGGAAATGTGTCTAGCGGAAAAACATATTATTACAAAATCAAAGCCGCTAATAGTAGCAATAGAGAAAGTAGTTTTAGTAATATGGCTTCGTGCAAAGTAGATATTGTTTGGAAACCGGAAGCTCCTAAAATTACAAGCGTAAAATTCTCAGGAACAAATAATTCGACGGTAACGATAAAATGGGATTACGTAGTGACAGCTAATTGGTCTAGTATGCCTGATCAAGTAAAATTAGCCACGGAGAGACTTACGAAAAAAGGTAATTATTACGTTTTTGACTGGACCACGGCAACCAGCAAGAAATCCGTTACACTTACAATGGATGATTTGAATTATGGTGATAATAATGTAGGTTATTGGCAAACATTGCATCTGCAAGTAAAGAACTCTGCCGGCGAAGCAGAAATTGAAATTAATTGGAAACCAAATGAACAGCAAGTTGTTGTTGGCGATAAAACATATAAACCGTAATTTGACTCTGTCATTGATAGCAATTAAAAGTTGTCAATCTCTCGACCTGCTCCGCACGAGCAGGTCGTTTTCTTTCTTCCCCTTGGTGCCTTGTGCCCGCGAGTTGCGCGAGCAAAAGGTGCGTTCTTTATACTTTTATCATCCAAAATTTGCATATATCATTTTTTTTTAGTACCTTTGCACCGGATTTTTGATGGAGTTCCAATGCCGCACCGAGAGCAAAACCGCACAAAACACAGGGCACTCCACACCTATCCTAGACTTTATTAAAATCAAACTCTTATAAACTACATATAATCAGAGAATTAAACAACATGTCTCGGCACCTTAAAAATATCGTAATGAACCGTTTGGCTTCTACCATTGCCACCTTTGTGCAACTGCCTGCCGGATCCACGCCTCACACCAAAGGCGTGCGGTATTTTCGGGCCTGTACGGGCATCGATATGTTATGGGGTGCTATGGACACTTTCAAAGAAGGGCAAGCTCGCAAAAAACGTATCATCGTCAGACCTTCCCGTTTCAGGGATGGACTCTTCGAACTATATACCTATCATTTCCCCAAGAAATGGTCCGAAGCCTGCGTAGCCAACCGCGAATTAATCAAAGAAGCACAGCGACGGGCACACGCACTCGAAAAGGACCACTCGCTCGCAGCCCTCGAATGGCGCTTGCGTTTCTTCAAGCATTATTATCGGGTCTTCAAAGGCGGAGCACAACCGGAACCCGGCTTCAAACCGTACTCGCGCTTCTATCAGTACACCTATGTTGCCATCTACCGTGAGCTCAAAAAAGCAGCGGAAGAGGCGCAAAAAACATCAGAAATAACACCGGAAGACATCTCTTTCGAACCGGTCATCGACCGTTTCCCGATGCGCAGGCATAAGACGCTCAAACCGTCAACAATTTATATCAATATACCATACAACAATGATCAATACCTTTTTTCTCCCAGGCAGAGTCTGCCCGACGAAAGCGATAAAGGAGATCGCACAACAGAGTTCCGAACACTACACGATGATATGTCTCAAAACCGACATCGAATGGGTCTATTTGGGACAAGAGCGAATGGTCCAAGTAATGGAGATGACTGGCGCTACGATGGTGTACGCCGACCATTTTGCCAAGACCAACGATCGTGTTTCAGAAGCACCGGTGATTGATTATCAGATGGGAGCCTTGCGTGACGATTTCGATTTCGGAGCCGTTATGCTATGGAACACGAAAAAACTCAAAGCGCTCGTTGCCCAAATGGACACGGACTATGAGTTCGCAGGCTTGTATGATCTTCGTCTTCGCGCGACGGAAGAAAAATCGTACATCGTAAATCGTCAAATCGTAAATCTGCTTCATATTCCCGAGTACCTCTATTATGAAGTAGAGACGGACACGCGCAAATCCGGAGAAAAACTCTTTGACTATGTGGATCCGCGTAATAGAGCGGTGCAGATTGAGATGGAACAATGCGTCACCGCCTATCTCAAGCGTATCGGTGCATACCTTCAGCCGGGCGTGTATCACCCCCTGCCTCAAGCGGACGACTCATACCCTGTTACCGCCTCGGTCATTATACCTTGTAAAAACCGCGCGCGCACGATAGCTGACGCGATTCATAGCGCGCTGAAACAGAAAGTGCGTGCCCCCTACTCTTTCAACGTCATCGTCGTGGACGATAACTCCACCGACGGAACCACTCAAATCATAGAAGAAATCCAAGACGACAAACTGATCTTGATTCATCAAGACCCCACTTGGCATGCTATAGGAGGTAACTGGAACGTAGCTATCCATGACCCGCGTTGCGGTAAGTACGCTATTCAGTTGGACAGCGATGATACCTATTTCGACGAGACCACTGTACAGCGTTTCATCGATGCATTCGAAATGGTAAATGGTAAATGTCAAAATGGTAAATGTCATTATGGTATGGTGATCGGTACGTACCAATTGACGAACATGACAGGTGAGATTCTTCCTCCGGGAGTTATTGACCACCGCGAATGGACAGATGACAACGGACGCAATAATGCTCTGCGTATCAACGGATTAGGTGCTCCACGCGGGTTCTATGTACCACTCCTTCGTTCCATCAATTATCCTACCACCAAGTATGGTGAGGACTACGCGGTTGGTCTGCGGATTAGTCGTGACTACCCTATCGGGCGGATCTATGACGTCGTTTATAACTGCCGCCGTTGGGAGGACAACTCCGACGCAAACTGCGACATCGTGGCCATGAACCGCAATAACTGGTACAAAGATCGTTTACGTACATGGGAGTTACTCGCCAGATTAAAGTAGAAATCCTTACTGCGCCAAAAATTGATTTTGAGCAGCGGGAAAACACATTCTTGTTGAAGAATGTGCGGATTGGTATCGGTTTTCATTGGGACAGATATGAAGACCAAGAGTTCGCCGGTTCGTTGGCGATTCGGGATAATGCGGATGGTACGCAAACGGCCATCAACACGATTGATCTCGAAGACTATCTATGCTCGGTTATCTCGTCCGAGATGTCAGCCAATAGTCCGATGGAGCTCCTCAAAGCGCACGCCGTCATCAGCCGTAGTTGGGCCATTAGGGCTATTTCCAATAAGCCGCATGAACAAATGGTAAATGGTCAAATGGTAAATGATTTTGATGTCTGTGCCGATGATCATTGTCAGCGGTACGAGGGACTAAAGCGTATGAACGAGAGAGCCGTACAAGCCGTTCGTGAAACAGCGGGACAAGTACTCGTAAATGAACAAATGGTAAATGTCATTTGTGACTGCCGCTACCATAAGTGCTGCGGAGGGCGTACAGAGATTTGGAGGACTTGCTGGGAGGACATCGATGTGCCGTATATTCAGTCGGTGCAATGCGATTGGTGCGATATGAGCCGTCAGCCGGCTGCCGTCAGCCGCCAGATTTTGCGTCTTGTCCTCAACGATTATGATCAGGAGACGAAAGATTTTAGGGATTGGGAAGTGAGTTATACGCAAGAAGAGCTAAGCGAGATCATCCGTACTAAATCCGGTATCGATTTTGGAGAAATCATCGACCTTATACCCCTCAAACGAGGTACGTCGGGACGTATCTATGAACTGAAAATAGTCGGCACCAAACATACGGAAATCATCGGAAAAGAATTGAAGATCCGTCAATGGTTATCGAAAACTTGTCTCTATAGTTCATGGTTTGAAGTGAAAAAAACTTTCAACTCTCAACTTTCAACTTTCAACTTTCAACTCATCGGTCATGGTTGGGGGCATGGTGCAGGGTTGTGCCAAATAGGAGCAGCGGTGATGGCATCCGAAGGAAAGAGTTACGAAGAGATACTTTCGTATTATTATCACAATACTCAATTGAAGATTAAAGATTGAATATCAATGATTTAGCGTTACAACGCTCAAAATACAAACACCTCTCCGACGACGAATGGCGTTGGTTTCTCCAACAGGTTGAGGGGCGTGAACGGACAGCAGACAAACTGCCTCTTTTTGCGTCTATTGAGGATTGGTGGTACCCTGTGCGGCTGAGCTGCGAGCAGTGTTCCTCTGAACTCACCGCACGCTACAAAGCCCAAATAGTAAATGGTAAATGCCCAAATGATAAATGCCTTGATCTCACCGGTGGGTACGGGGTGGACACGTATTTCCTGAGCGAACTCTTCGACCACACCGATTACGTGGAGCAGAATGCCGAACTCTGCCGCATCGCGACACACAATTTTGCCGATAAGCCTATCGCAATCCATAACTGCACTGCGGAAGAGTTTCTAACCAATCATCAATCCACCAATCCGTCAATCCATCAATACTCCCTCATTTTCCTTGACCCGGCGCGGCGGGACAGTCACGGAGGTAAGGTCTTCCGGCTCGAAGACTGCACGCCGAACGTACTGGAACTACTTCCTACCCTGCTATCACATTTATCGCCGGACGGACACATCCTGCTCAAGTTATCCCCTATGCTCGACCTCACGCAGGCTGTCAAAGAGCTCTCCTCTATACATCGTACTTCGTCCCTTTGTCCCTTGTCTTGGGATATTCACGTCGTCGCGGTAAAGAATGAGGTCAAAGAAGTTTTATTATGTACAAAGGGACAATGTGCAAAGTACGAAGGAAAGATTACTTCCATCGACCTTGCTGAACCGGAAAAGGCGTTCACTTTCACCAAAGAGGAAGAGTGCGGTTCGTCTTCTCTCCCCCTTAAGGGGGAGTTGGAGAGGGCTTATCTATACGAGCCCAACGCCGCGATTCTCAAAGCGGGGGCATATAAACTGATTGCTGAACGGTTTAATCTCCATAAATTAGACATCAACACGCATCTCTATATTTCCGAGACGTTAGTGGAGAATTTCCCCGGACGAATCTTCGAAGCACAGCTCTATAAGGGCGGCATGGAGGTAGGTTCGCAAGCGAACGTCCTTGTTCGCAATTATCCGCTTACGGCAGAGCAGTTAAAGAAAAAACTCCGTCTCAAAGACGGAGGTTCCACATATGTCATCGGTTGTCGGGTCAACAGCAAACCGACCATCTTCATAGCCAAGCGCGTGAATTAATGACGTTGGGTTCTATTCTATGGAAATTCCGGATGATAAATGCAGGGAAAAAAGGAAAAAGCTACACACAAAGTCGCTTTTTCTCTTTTTTTCTTGCATATTTGCAAAATTTGTAGTAAATTTGCAGCCAAATTAAGTATTTATGTCAGAATTCGTCAAACGCACCCTAAGCGGGATTATATTTGTGGGCTGCATCGTAACATGCGTGCTCAGCCATTTCTGGGCACTGGGAGGATTGATATTAGTGGTCAGTTTATTGGCAGTGGATGAATTTCACCGATTGACCGGTTCCCCACGTTCGCTGCGTATATACGCGGCTTTGAGCACCTCGCTCCTATGGTCGGTTGCAGCGTTTCACACTTATCCATGGATGCCTGCATTGGGGTTGGCTTACATTGCCTTGCTCATCGTCTGCATGTTAGATGAAATATGGAATCTCTCGGGCAAGCCCCTGCAGAACTGGGGAAACATGCTGATTTCCCAGATCATGATAGCAATGCCGCTGTGCACGATGCTGCTGTTAGAGAGTTTGGATAAATGGCTGCTCTTGGCATTGTTCGTGCTGATATGGGTAAACGATACGGGTGCTTATTGCATAGGGACGCTGACCGCCAAGAGACCGCAGGGCAATCATAAGATGACGCCGCATATCAGTCCCAAGAAGAGTTGGGAGGGGCTAATCGGAGGCATTGTTTTCTGCCTTTTAGCTGCTTATGTTTTGGCGCAATGCGGATGGTTCGATGCCATCAGTACCCATGAGCACGATATCTTGGTAGCCCTTATTTTTGCCGCCCTGACCAGCCTCTTCGGAACAATGGGAGATTTGATGGAGAGCCTTTTCAAACGCTCTATAGGAGTCAAAGATAGCGGACATTTCATGCCCGGACACGGAGGTATTCTGGATCGTTTTGACAGTCTTTTATTGGCTTCACCTATATTGACAGCATTCTGTTGGTTATGCTATTTCATTGCGCCGCTGCTCTGAGTCGTCTGTCCCTGAAAGCACTGTATCGGTGTGCAGATTGGCTTCTCTATCCGGTAATGTATCATGTTATACGTTATCGGCGTCGTATGGTAGCCAAAAACCTCCGGATGGCTTTTCCCGACAAGACGGAAGCCGAGCGCCAAGAGATCGCCATAGCGTTTTACCATCAGTTCTGTGATACGATCGTTGAGAGTCTGTACGGCTGGCATAAAAGCAATGAACAACTGCGGCCGCACATGATATTCGAGAATATGGAGGAGGTGAACCGCCTGATCGATGCAGCCGGCGGAGGTCTCTTCACTCTCGCACACATGGGTAACTGGGAATGGATGGCGACCATGCAGAACTGGGTCAGTCCCGGAGTGAAAGAGATTAATGTCTATCGGCGTCTGAAGAACGCACAGACCGACCGGATCATGTTGGCGCTCCGTGCACAACGGGGCGGAGTGTGTGTAGAGAAACAGCGTATCTTGAGGGAGATGATACGGTATCGGAATGAGAAACAACCCGTGATCGTCGGTCTGCTCAGTGACCAAAAACCCCGTCCGGAAGTAACACGCGTATGGTTACCTTTCCTGCATCAGGAGACAGGATTCCTGAATGGTGCCGAAGTACTGGCACGCAAGTTCGGTTATCCGGTCTTCTATGTCTTCCTCACCCGCACCGCACGCGGGTACTACAAAGGGGAGGTACGTATTTTGGCAGCGGATCCGAAAACCACCTCCGAAGGTGAGATAACCGCCGCGTATGTCAAAGCACTCGAAGAGAATATCCGTACCCAACCCGAGTTATGGTTGTGGACTCATAATCGTTTCAAATGGACAAAACCAGCGTAATCATATTGAACTGGAACGGGGCACAGATACTGAGGAAGTATCTGCCCTCCGTAGTGGCTCATACCCCGAAAGCAGAGATCATCGTCGCGGACAACGGAAGTACGGACGACAGTCTGCAGGTATTAGCCCAGGAGTTCCCGACCGTTCGTACCATCGTTCTCGACAAGAACTACGGATTTGCGGAGGGGTATAACCGCGCTATTGACCTCATAGAAAGCGAGTACGTGGTGCTGCTCAACTCGGATGTAGCAGTGACGGACAATTGGTTAGACCCCCTTTGGGATTATCTGGAGCAGCATCCGGACGTAGCCGCTGTACAGCCGAAGATCCGCAGTGACCGTCAGCGTGCGTTCTTTGAGCATGCCGGAGCAGCCGGCGGTTTCGTCAATGCGCTCGGCTATCCTTATTGTCGCGGAAGAGTGCTATGGAAAGTGGAGGAAGATCATGGTCAATACGATACACCGATAGAGGTCGATTGGACATCCGGTGCCTGTATGTGTGTTCGCACACAAGTCTATAAAGCGTGCGGCGGACTGGATGCTGCTTTCTTTGCCCATATGGAAGAGATTGACCTCTGCTGGCGAATACGAAATAAAGGTTGGCGTCTCGCTTGTGTGCCGGACAGTACGGTCTATCATCTCGGCGGAGGTGCGCTCAGTTATGATAATCCCCGTAAGGCATATCTCAATCATCGCAACAACCTGCTGATGATCTATAAAAACAAAAAGCACCCGTATGGGGTGCTCATTGCTCGTTTCTTCTTGGATTATGTTGCAGCGTTCTTCTATCTGCTGCAGGGACGATGGGGAGCTTTCAAAGCGGTCTTTCAGGCACGACGGGATTATCACCGCATGCGTCGTGCATACCGCTGATCACATCTGCCAACTATCCAACGTAGCGGTCAACTCATCGAAGGTCTTCGCTTTCGCTTTCTCGCGCACGTCCGCAATCTGCTTATTCACCGCTTGGTCATAAGTCTCCGCCTCTACATTGCGGATAACACCCAATGCTACCGGCAGTCCGTTCTCCTCGCCCATAAGCGCCAAGAGACGATGCAGCGTTGGATCGGATTGAGCGGCATCATGGGTCAGCACCCTCGGATCGTCAGCAGACACCACCACTATCTTCGGCACAAAAGTAGCCGGGTCAATCTCTACAGCTATACCTTTGTCCTTGTCCTTACCGAAAATCATTTTCTCGCCATGCTTGAGAATGATGGAATGCTCCGCGCGTTGTTCGCGGTCAGCTATCCAAGCATGCGTTCCGTTATTGAAAATAACGCAGTTCACAAGGCACTCAACGATGGAGCAACCCTTATGTTTCTGCGCCTCAACAAAGCAATCGACGGTCGTCGGCATGTCCACATCCAGCGTGCGGGCAAAGAACGTACCACCCGCTCCCAACACCAATTGTGCGGGTACGAAAGGACGCTCCACGGTTCCGAACGGAGAAGACTTGGAGACAAAGCCCTTCGGGCTCGTTGGCGAGTACTGACCCTTGGTCAAACCATAGATGCGGTTATTAAACAAGCAGACATTCAAGTCCACATTTCGACGAATCTCATGAATGAAATGGTTTCCGCCTATCGCCAGACAGTCTCCATCGCCGCTCATCTGCCAAACGGTCAACTCCGGATGACTCGTCTTCACGCCCGTAGCTATCGCACCGCCGCGACCATGAATCGTATTAAAACCATACGTATTCAGATAATGCGGCATACGGCTTGAACAACCGATACCGGAAATAACAGCTACCTGATGAGTCGGAACGCCTATCTGCGCCATCGCTTTCTGCAAAGCCATGCAGATTGCATGATCACCACACCCCGGGCAGAAACGTACGTATTGATCTGATTTAAATTGAGAAGCTTCCATAATAAATTTCAAGTTTCAAATTTCAAATTTCAAATTGCTGCTTTGCACAAATCGCACGATTCGTTCAACTGCAAACGGTTGTCCTTTGATTTCATTATACTGCTCTATTTCCAAGCCAGGCAGTTGGCTGCGAAGATAAGCCGCGAACTGACCCGTATTCAGCTCACAAACGATAATTCGCTTATATTGACTAAGCACCTCACATGTGTTCTTCGGCAGCGGAGAAATATAATTGAACTGCACCAAATCGCAGCCTAACTCATTCGCCGCAGCATGCAGATGACCTTCCGTGCTACCCCATCCGACCAACAAAATGTCCTTTGTACTTTGTACTTTGTCCCCTTGTACTTTTCCATTGATGACCTTAAGGTCAGGAATCGAATTGGCTATCTGCTCGATTTTATGCTTACGGACAAGAACCATCTGCTCGTGATTCTCAGGGCTTGTGGAGATTGTACCGCGAACTGCATCACGCTCCAAACCGATGTTGCGGTGCTCAAAACCTTCCATCCCGGGGAACGCCCAATAACGCACACCCCTCTCATCCCGCAGCGCAGGATTATAATGTCCCTTCAGTTCTTCGGGAACGCTCTGCGGCTTGATATCCGGCAGCTCTGCCAACTTGGGGATGCGCCATAATGCCGTTCCGTTCGCCAGATAAGTATCGGTCAACAAAATAACGGGGGTCATATTCTCCAAAGCAATCTTACATGCTTCGTAGGCAAAATCAAAGCAATTGGCACTGCTTGAAGCCGCCAGGACTACTGCCGGACACTCTCCGTTACGCCCGTAGAGAGCTTGCAGGAGGTCGGTCTGCTCTGTCTTGGTAGGCAGACCCGTGCTCGGTCCACCACGCTGAACATCCACAACCACCAGCGGCAGTTCCGCCATGACAGCCAAACCGATAGCCTCGGATTTGAGACTCAGACCGGGACCGCTGGTAGTCGTACAAGCCAGATCGCCCGCAAAAGCAGCCCCGATAGCCGTACATACACCGGATATCTCGTCTTCCGCCTGAATAGCCATCACGTTCTGGTCCTTACGCGCTGCCAACTCATGCAAGATATCTGTAGCGGGAGTAATAGGATAAGAGCCTAGGAAAAGATGTTTGCCTGCCTTCTGAGCCGCGGCAATCAAACCCCAAGCAGTCGCTTTGTTACCCGCAATCGAAGTATAATGCCCTGCGGGCATACCCGCTTCACGAGATGTTAATTGTTCATTATCAATTATTAATTGACTAATGGCAAGGTTCTGACCGTAGTTATAACCATCCACCATCACTTTCGTATTCGGAGCTACCAACGCAGGTTTCTTCTTGAACTTATCTTCCAAGAGACGAATCGCTTTGTCCATCGGCTCGTCAAAAAGCCAATAGATCAGTCCCAACGCGAACATATTCCGGCATTTCAGAACCGCCTTATTATCCATCTCCGATTCCTTGAGCGCCTCTTTGGTCAGCGTCGTCAGAGCTACAGGAACAATCTGAACGGTCTCCGGAATACCCAGCTCCGTAAACGGGTTATCCGTTTTATACTGCGCTTTCTCCAGATCCTTTGCGCTCAACGCATCCGTATCGACAATGATAATCGCATGATCATGGTAATGCTTGTTAATCGCGCTCACTTTCAAAGCCGCGGCATTCATCGCCACAATCACGTCTGCTTTGTCACCAGGCGTATAGACGCCGCTGCCCAACTGGACCTGAAAACCACTGACACCACCAATCGTACCTTGCGGTGCTCTAATCTCGGCTGGAAAATCTGGAAGCGTGGAGATCTCATGCCCCATCTCGGCGCCAAGTTGGGCAAACATATTACCCGTGAGCTGCATGCCGTCTCCCGAATCGCCACAAAATCGAACTACAATATTTTTCATGTTATAGAGAAATTTTCTGCAAAGGTACTACTTTTTTTTAAAAAAAACAAAATTTTCATTTTTAAATTTTCAATTTTCAATTATTTTTAGTACCTTTGCACGATTTTTATGAAAACAATGAAACAAATACGCATCTTTATCATGGCAGTAGTGGCTTTAATGGGCGTAAGCTGCCAAAAGGCAGAGGAGGGCAAAACGCCAATCACAAAACCTCAAATTACGATCGAAGGCGGTCGCCTGACTCCGGAAGGATTATGGGCGATGGGTCGCATCGGTAGTGTGAAAAGTGATATCGAGACAGGTCTGCTCGCATACACAGTGAGTTATTATTCCGTCGAGGAGAACCGGAGTATGACGTGGATTCGGATTTGCAATCCGTATGAAAATATGCAGGTAGTGGATGAGTTCGTGGGTAACGAGCCGGCATGGTTCGGCAACAGCGGATGTCTCGCGTACCTCAAGGGAGGCAAACTATACCTTCGTCGCGACAGAGAGGAAGTGGAGGTCATGCCAAATGACCCAATGGTAAATGACATCGAGGGCTTCCTGCTCTCTCCGATGCGCGATAAAATCATCCTTATCAAACAAGTGAAGACTGTGCCCTCCACCGCAGACAAATATCCGGATCTGCCTCTGGCTACCGGGCATATGCATGAGGATCTTATGTACAAGCACTGGGACGAGTGGACCGAGACAGCTCCACAACCCTTCGTTTGCGACCTGCAGATTGAGTACTACGGTGAGGGTGAGCGAATCAAATCCGCCATACTTGGCGGATGTCAAAACATCCTTGAGGGCACGGCTTTTGAGAGCCCGATGAAACCATTCGGCGGAATTGAGCAGTTGGCTTGGAACCCGAACAATGAGGAAATAGCCTATACCTGCCGCAAGAAAACGGGCTTGGATTATGCCGTTTCAACCAATAGCGACATCTATTTATATAATGTACGCACGCGCGAGGAGAAAAACATCACCGAGGACAACAAAGGTTATGACACCAATCCGTCTTATTCGCCTGACGGTCAATGGATCGCATGGCAGTCGATGGAACGAGACGGTTATGAGAGCGACGAAAATCGGTTGATGGTGATGAACCTGACGACCGGCGAGAAACGCTTCCTCAGCCGCACGATGGACACCAACGTAGATGAATACGCGTGGTACAACGACTCCTCCATCCTCTTCACCGCCTGTTGGCATGCCACCGTGCAACTCTACCGTGTGACTTTAGACGGACAGGTCAACAAACTGACGGACGGTCAATTTGACCTTGGTTTAGGCGATGTGAGCGACCATTATGCTTTTGTCTTGGGTCACTCCATGCGTCAGGCAAACGAGATTTACCGTCTCGATGTAGCGGAATGGTTACACAAGGATAGCGAGAAAATGGCTCACACGGAGGTATGGTACGACCAACCTTTTGACACCTATAATCAGTTGTTGGATAAGTTGACGAGCGAGAACGACAATATTTATAACCAAATCGAGCGTTCGACCGTAGAGCCTCGTTGGCAGAAGACGACCGACGGCAAGCAGATGTTGACTTGGATCATCTATCCGCCGCATTTCGACCCGTCTAAGAAATACCCGACGATCCTCTATTGTGAAGGTGGTCCGCAGAGTCCTGTTTCGCAGTTCTGGTCTTTCCGTTGGAACTTTATGATGATGTCTGCCGGTGATTATATCATCGTTGCTCCGAACAGACGTGGTCTGCCGGGATTCGGCAAAGCATGGAACGAAGAGATCTCCGGCGACTACGGTGGTCAGTGCATGAAGGATTATTTCACGGCTATTGACGAGTTCTGCAAAGAGCCTTATGTGGACAAAGACCATCTGGGCTGTGTGGGTGCATCTTTTGGTGGCTTCAGTGTCTATTGGATCGCAGGTCACCACGACGGACGCTTTAAGGCGTTCATCGCGCACGATGGTATCTTCAACATGGAGATGCAATACCTCGAAACCGAGGAGAAATGGTTTGCCAACTGGGATATGGGCGGTGCGTATTGGGACAAAAACAACCAAATCGCGCAGCGTACCTTTGCCAACAGTCCGCATAAGTTCGTGGACAAATGGGACACCCCTATTCTCTGTATCCACGGCGAGAAAGACTACCGTATCCTTGCTAACCAAGCCATGGCAGCCTTCGATGCCGCCAAGATGCGCGGCGTGCCTGCCGAACTCCTCATCTTCCCGGACGAGAACCACTGGGTCCTCAAACCCCAGAACGGCATCCTTTGGCAACGCGAGTTCCGCAACTGGCTCGACCGCTGGCTCAAATAAATTGAAAGTTGAAAGTTGAAAGAAAATGAAGGACGACACAACGTGCCGCCCTTCATTTGTAAATAGAGGGGAGTTAAAATTATTTATCCGGATGAATACATGTTACTCCATCGGGAACAAGGATAAGCCGTTCATGCTCCTCGAAAGATAGAGACAAGACACTCCACGAGGGATGATTATATTGGTCTGCTAATTGTATGTCTGCCAAATCGCATAAAGTATAATAAATATTATCGCCATTTAACTTTACTTGCTTGCGAGAAAGAGCATTAGAGATTTTATCTGCATAGTGGGCTCTATATGAATCTGACCACCAGAAGATAAACGGCACATGAAATTCTTGTATTACGGGTGTACAATTTCCTCCATGACCTGCTCCGCCTTTGCCGATATCTTCTCCATGGTCAGAGACAAACATAAATGCAGAAACGGTATTCGGGCGATTGATTTGGTCTATAATTGACGATAAAATGTAATCCGTGTATAAAATACTATTATCATACGCATTAATGAGCATCAAACTATCGCGTACTAAATCGGCAGAACAATTATTAGAGTTCGGATTGTAGTGTTCAAACTCTTTTTCGTAGTTAGTAAAGAAACTATGATTTCCAAGAAACTGCATCATTATGAAGAGTTTGTCGTGAACTTGCGCCAATGAATCGACAATATGAATCATCGTCTTGTCGCCGGAAAGAATCTCGCCATCTTTTACGATATTAGGCACGATAATTAGCGAGTCCACGCCATCAGAAAGATAAGTCTCATACGAAAGCAAATTTGTGTTGCTTACTATTGTAAAAGTCTTGAATCCGCACTCTCTAAAAGGCTCAATAATAGATCGTTCGGAATAGTTGAGTTCGTAATTATCCGGCGTAGCACGCGTCACTAATTGCGGAACAGAATACATGGTTAAACATGCCTGCGAATAGTAATCGTCAAAGAGTATAAGGTTACTCTGCTTGGATTCTAAACGCGGAGTTGTAGAACGATGATATTTGCCATTAAGCGACAAGTTATCATACCGCAAAGATTCTCCGATAGCAAAAATATAAATTTCTTTTTGTGCGTTTGGTGTTGTGCCTCGCGTGGCTCCCATGTTTATATTTTTCATATTCTCCCATTGTTTCTTGCGTTGCAATGCGGTATGCGCGTTAAGACATTGGAAAGGCACATTATATGGCGGTCTATTCCAAATACGATTGTCCACGTAATAGCGCAAGGTCGTTTGACCTTTATAAAAACCAAATAACTTGTATGTAACGAAAATCGGCGCAATAAGGATCAGAGAAAGAGCTACGTAAGTTGATATTTTGCGATTTACAGATGGTCTATACAGCGCACATGAAACTATACAAATAAGAATAAGCGGAATCCAACGGAAGACCTCACGGAAGTTAGTAGAATAAAACTCAGCAGCTTCTTGTGGATTAGTTTTGATGGTAGAAATGATGCCTCCTGGTAACAGGTATTCTTTGTACAAATCGACCATCGTCAAATCCGTGAGGGCGAGAATGGTAAGAATAGATGTCAACACACAATAAAGCCATTTCTGCCTGATTAACGAGAGTATCGCAATAATAGGCAGAGAAAAAATTATTCCCGTTACGATGTAACTTATACCGGCATGATTGATAAGGGCATAAGCGATATTGGGGTACAATGGGATGATTGCCAAGCAAACAAGGCTTAGCGCACGAAAAAGGATGTCATTTTTCCTCATAGATTGATAGTTGTTTTGTGCAAAACTATCAATCCATCAACGGGCACAAAAAAGTGTGAACCTCTATTCGCGTTCACGAAGGAGCCTAGGAAGAACCTCCGCCTATACTCAATAGAAAGTCCACACAACATATGAACTTTATTTGAGTATAATTGGAATGTCCCGTTTTTGGCACATTCGTGAAGCATTTACCCGTTTCGTTGAGAAATCAGTTTCCTAGGCTTTTTTCTTTTCGAACGCGAAATAATAGTAATGCTTATTATTTTAATAATATGTTATCGCGCAACACTTTGCGCTTGTCTTTCTCCTTCTTTTGCGTCTCGGAGATGGACGGTATTCTTCTGCTCCTTTATTTCCGAAGAAGCAACGATTATTTTATTCTTTATCAATCATATTATTGCTTATTTCTTGATCTAAGAAACGGCAATAGTCGTGTAATGATTTGACAAGGACGTCGCGAGGGATGAGTTTGCGCTGGTATTCCGACACCATCGTCGGGCTGAGTGAACGGCTCAATGTGTATTCCGCCATCGTTTTGTCTATCGAAGGACATAGGATGATACCTATACTTGGGTTCTCGTCCGCCTTCTTCACATCTCTATCTAACGCCTCTAGATACATGTCCATTTTACTGATAAACTCAGCTTGGAAATCAACCGATTTCAGTTCTATTGCCGCCAAGCAATGTAAAGCCCGGTTGTAGAACAGCAAGTCTATGCGTTTGGTACTACCTCCTATCTTAACGGGATACTCGCTACCGATGAATACGTAGTCTTTGCCAAGCTCCAAGATAAAATCCCGCATGTGTTTCAGAATTCCCTCGTGCAACTGGGGTTCTATGAAGTTTTGCGGTAGGTTCAGGAAATCAAGAATCAACCTATCCTTCAACAAAAACGACGCACCCGGGTATTGCGACAACATAGCAGGCGTAAACTGCTTCTCTTTACTCATAATACTGCCGTAAGTCTGTGAGACAATAGAGCGTCGTAACTCATTAGTTGTCAACTGCTGCTGAGCGGCATAGAGCATATAGAAAACAGCCTCTTGGTAACTATGTGTGCGGTTGAGTATCTCCAGATGGTTAGAGAAAGTGGTGATGGTGAGTATAGATGGTAACGGAGCGAATTCCATTTGTGCAGACAGCATCTGCACAATTTCCGAATCCGCCATTTGTGCAGATGGCATTTGCACAAATTCTGATTGCGTTTTGTGCTGCACGAAAAGGCTGTTGGCTAACGATTTGGCTATCTCACAGAACTCCGGCGTGCTGTATTTGTCATAGAAAGTAACCATGTTATACAAGTTGCGCCTTCCAAAACCTCTGGAACCGGGTTCTTGCTGTTGCAGGTATTCCGATAGTTCATCTACCACCTTAGCTCCCCAACCGGCAGACTTGATACGAGCGGAGATATATTGTCCAATTTCCCAAGCCATTTGCAGCATCTCCGTATTCACTTTTCGAGCTACTTCAGAACGATGGAAAACAACAATATCATGTACCTGCTGAAAGTCTTTTTCTTTTTCTACAGGTGTTGAGGCTTGTATATTTACTTTTTTGTCTGCCATAGGCGGGATTTTATTTGTTTCAATTTTTATTCTTTTCTTCTGCTCCTTTATTTCCGAGTCATCTCTTACATTTCCAATTTGGCGGTGCAAAGGTACAAAAAAATTTTGGAATACGCAAAAAGAAAATATCTTTTTTACAAATATGCACTAAAAACGGCACTTTTGTAAGAATCTCATATATTCTTTCAACATAAATACAAGAAATGGAAAGAAAATAAACAAATCATTTGTGTATTTCAAAAAAAAATAGTAATTTTGCAATCGATTTTTCGGAAAGCTGATAGCTGATAGCTGAATGCTTATAACAGAATTATGAAATATAATTACGAATACGAGATTAAATACCAGGAGGTGGACGGCGAGAAGAAACTCCGCCTCTTCAACTTGGAGAACTACCTGCTGGAAGTAGCGGGAACAGTGGCGGATGAACTGGGATTCGGTATCGCCAACCTCCATCCGAGAGGGCTGACATGGATCCTGACGCGGCTCTCCGTAGAGATGTACGAACTGCCTACGCATTGCCAGAAAGTACGGTTCGAGACATGGATCGAGTCCAACGCCCATATGCTCAGCACCCGTAATTTCCGCATCTACAGCGGCGACAAACTTATCGGTCAATGCAAATCCGTTTGGGCTGTGTTGGATCTGCAGAAACGCGAGATTGTCAATATCTTCGACGACCCGATGTTCAATGATGCCGTGGACGGAGAAGTGATTGATATGCCCCGTGTACGCATGACCACCATCCCTGAACCGACGGGATGTGCGCAGCATACAATCGTCTATTCGGACATCGATTATAACGGACATTGTAATAGTTGCCGTTACCTCCAGGCCATGACGGACGCCTATCTTCCTGATTATTACGGAAAAAAAGTACGGTTGGACATCAACTATTCCAAGGAAGCCATGCTTGGTGATAGTTTACAAACCTATTATCTGGTTACTGAAGATGGTGTTCAATATCAGATGAAAAACGAAAATAACGAAACCAGTTGTTCCGCTAAAATTACGATTAGCGATTAACCCATTAACATATGGAAACACAAGATAACTCAACGCTCTTGAAGCGCCCCGCAGAACTGGAATGTGACGTCGTTCGCTTCCAAAACCAAAAAGACAAATGGATTGCTTTCGTTGGTCTCAAAGACGGTCGTCCATACGAGATCTTCACTGGTTTAGCCGATGATGAGATGGGCATCGCATTGCCTAAATCGGTTACAAAAGGTAAGATTATCAAGGTAGTACAAGAAGACGGCTCGAAACGTTATGACTTCCAGTTTGTCAACACGCGCGGTTTCAAAACAACGGTAGAAGGACTCAGTTATAAGTTCGACCGCGAGTTCTGGAACTACGCCCGCCTTATCTCAGGTGTCCTCCGATACGGCATGCCTATCGACCAGGCTGTAAAGATGATTAGCGGTCTGCAGATGGATAGCGATTCTATCAACTCATGGACCACCGGCGTGGCACGCGTGCTCAAGAAATACGTTCCAGGAGCTAACATAGAGGAAGAGGCTGAGAGCGAAGAAGCGAGTGAATGAATAAAAAAACAGAGACTTATGCGGTCTCTGTTTTTTGTTTGCTTTCTGCATTTTCAGCTTTCTTTCTACGCGCGCGTTTCTTAACCGCAGTAGGTGCTTTGGTCTCTGCAGGAGATTTCTCTGCCGGTTCAACAGGCGCAGGTTTAGCCGCTTTCTTAGCGCTTCGCCGTGCTGTCTTTTTCTTCGGAGTCTCCTCTTCTTGCGGCAGCTCTACCGGCTTGGGTTGCTCTACCTTGGGCTTCTCAACCGGTTTAGGTTGTTCCACCTGTTTGGGTTTCTCAACCGGTTTAGGCTGTTCCACCTGTTTGGGTTGTTCTACCTTCGGTTCCGGTTTCGGATCATCTTTTTTCTCCTCCTTCGGCTCTTCGTGCTTATGCTGCACGATTTGACCTTTTGCATCCAAGAAACGCATCTCCAGCATGCCCAGTGATTGGTTTTCCACCACTTTCACACCATACTGAAGTTGCCATTTGGCTTTGAGAGAGAATAACCATCCGCGGCTGACATAGGCATAGACATAGGGGTGCAGATGCAACTTCAATCCCCGTCCATACTGCTCATGCATATGTTCGCACATCTCTGCTATCTGGTCGGTAAAGAGAATAGACGGCTGGATTTTTCCCTTTCCCATACAGGTAGGACAAGTCTCCATCACCTCAACCTCTACCGCCGGACGAACTCGTTGACGCGTGATTTGCATAAGGCCGAACTTACTGAGCGGAAGCACGTTGTGCTTAGCGCGGTCGCGTTCCATCAGTTTGCGTACATAATCGTACAACTCCTGCTGGTGGCCTTTGTCATCCATGTCGATGAAATCCACGATGATGATACCGCCAATATCGCGCAAACGAAGTTGGTGAACCAACTCATCCGCCGCCAACATGTTGAATTGGAACGCATTCTCCTCCTGGTCCTCATAGATCTTCTTGCTGCCGGAATTGACATCAATGGAGAACAGTGCTTCGGTTCTATCAATAATGAGGTATCCCCCATGTTTAAAACCGACCGTCCTACCGAGTCCCGTTTTCATCTGACGGGTGATGTCGAAATGGTCAAAGATAGGCTGTGTGCCTTGATAGAGTTTGACAATCTTTGCGCTCTCGGGGGCAATCAACTCTAAATAATGACGAACATCATCATAGGTGTCTTTGTCATTGATCTGAATAGAGGTAAAATCAGGATTGAGCACATCCCGGATAATACCGAGCGTCCGTCCCATCTCTTCACTCACGAGACTTACGGGTTCTTTCTGCTGGAGACTTTTCACAGTCTGCTCCCAGCGCTCAACCAGTAATCGCAATTCATTGTCCAACTCAGCCACTCGCTTGTCTTCTGCAACAGTACGCACGATGATTCCGAAACCCGCAGGCTTGATGGAAAGCATCAGTTGTTTGAGACGTTGACGTTCCGCCTCGCGTTTAATCTTCTGAGATACCATAACGCCGTCGGCAAAAGGCATCAGGACGATATTACGTCCTGCTATCGAAATCTCTGCGGTTAGACGAGGACCCTTTGTGTTAATCGGCTCTTTGGAAACCTGCACTAAAATAGGGTCGCCCACATTGAGAACATCCGAGATCTGCCCCTCTTTGCCTACCTCCGGTTTACGTTGTGTCTTCGTAATTAATGGCACATGACGTCTGTCCGAAACGGCTTTGGTAACATACGTTTGCAGCGTACGAAACTGAGAACCTAAATCCAAATAATGCAGAAAAGCTTCTTTCTCATGACCTACATCCACAAAGACGGCATTTAGCGCTGGCATAACTTTCTTGACACGACCGTAATAGATATTCCCCACAGAGAAGTTGTCTTGGTCACGTTTCTCACGCGCCACTTCCTGCAAGCGGTCATCCTCCGTTAGCGCAATTGCGATCTCTTGAGGCTGTACGTCCACAATCAATTCGCTTTTCATACTTGAAAGGATTAATTAAACAATAAATAAAAAAGCCTTGTGGCAACTTGCCCTCACTTGGACAAGTCATACACCACAAAGCTGAAAAAACATCGTCAATTACTTATGCTTATGACGATTCTTACGCAGACGTTTTTTACGTTTGTGCGTTGACATCTTATGTCTCTTATGCTTCTTTCCGTTTGGCATAATGGTTAGTTATTAAAATGTTATACTGAATATATTTATTTCTTGTCACGCATCGCCTGTGCGAACTCTGCTGCCGGTTTGAATGCAGCGATTTGATGCTCCGGAACGCGGATGGATGTGCTCTGCGAAATATTGCGGGCTATCTTTGCCTTACGCGTCTTGGATACAAAACTACCGAAACCACGGAGATATACATTTTCACCCTTGGTAACATTCTTTTTAATGTTGTCCATGAAGGACTCAACAATCACTCCGATGGAAGTCTTGTCATAACCGGTAGCGATCGCAATGTCGTTTACTAATTCTGCTTTAGTCATAGCAATTATACCTATATTTTTTTGTTAATAATCAAAAAACTCTGCAAAGTTACTATAAATTATTGAAATACAAAAGTTTTTCGCAAAAAAAATTGCAAATATGTGCATTTTTTTGTAATTTTGCACCCGATTTTGGTATTTTTAGTCCAAAATTCACAAATTTTATGCCCAATTCATTCGTATATAGTAATTTATATCGTTGGTATGAATCCAATCGCCGAATCCTTCCTTGGCGAGAAACCGAAGATGCCTATTTCATTTGGCTCAGCGAGGTCATTTTACAGCAGACCCGTGTCGCTCAGGGCTTGGATTACTATATGCGTTTTGTGGCAAGATGGCCCCGTGTGGAAGATTTAGCCGCAGCAGACGAAGCTGAAGTGCTCCGTGAATGGCAGGGCTTGGGTTATTATTCAAGGGCGCGCAATCTGCATAAAGCCGCGCAAATGATTGTTGCCAACGGTTGGGCACCCTTCCCTACCCGTTTTGAGGACATCCGCTCGCTGCCTGGTATCGGTGATTACACCGCGGGGGCTATTTCTTCTTTCGCCTATAACCAACCTTATCCGGCTATGGATGGGAATGTCTATCGGGTAGTGGCACGTCTGCTGGATATAGACGAGCCCTTTGACACTACGGCGGGCAAGAAACTCTTTCACCAACAGATAGAGACACTCCTTGACCATGCTCACCCGCGCCTCTTCAACTCCGCTATCATGGAGTTCGGCGCTCTCCATTGTACGCCCTCTCTCGGAGATAACTGTCTCACCTGTCCGCTGCAAAGCGTGTGTCTCGGTTACGCGCACGGTACCGCCGAACTGCTCCCCGTCCGCAAACCACGTCCCAAAATACGAGAAAGATGGTTCACTTACCATATTTATTTGCAGCAGGGTCAGACTTGCGTAAGTGGTCAGCCTTCAGAGATATACACATTAATCCGGAAACGTGAGAACCCCAAGGATATCTGGTATCACCTGTATGAGTTCCCGTGCGAGGAGCATAGTGAATCTTCAATCTCCAATCTTCAATCTCCAATCTTCAATTTTAAACATGTACTCTCGCATCAAAAGCTTCACGCGCGTTATATAATACATAAGGTACAAAAAATGCCGGAGATACCCGGCACTATGCTCATTCATTGGGAAGATCTCAATGAGTATACGCTTTCACGATTAACGCTGCGAGTTCTTGATAAACTTTGCACAATTCTTCCCCGCTAAACGAATCGGAATTATTCGTCATTCCTAATTCGTAATTTTTAATTTTTAATTCTTTCAGGATCTCCATATGCTTCTTCATCACCACCTCATCCCCTCGTTGAGCCGGGCCCGTTTGGGCATCTACAGGTCGGATGGAGTGCACTTTCGCTGCCGTTTGGTCAATCAGCGGAAGAAGTGCTTCGAAAGGAATCTGCGTATCTGCCAACACTTGTGCCGCAATGCAGTACATGAGGTTCGAATAGTTATTGGCAAACACACCGGCTATATGCAGCCGTTCTCTGTCGTGCTGTGAAGCCTCGTAGATCCGGCTCGTCAGAGTTTGCGCCAACGAGTAAATAGCCGCTATGTCGTCTATGTTCCTACCCTCTAAGAAACAAGGTATTCCACTCCAGTCATCAATCAGTTTTTCGCGGCTGAAACTCTGGAAGAAATACATAATACCTGCATGGGGCTTATCGGCTCCAAAGACCTCAATTGGCATTGAACCGGAGGTATGCATATGCAATGCCTTGGGGGCATTCACTTTCGACACGACCTCCCGTAACGCATGGTCAGCGATTGTGTAGATATACACATCAAAACTATTCAGGACCTCGTCCGGCACTCTCGGATCCTCTAATAACTCCGGGTGCTCAGCGGTCAAAGGGCGCGCATGGATGAGCTCGGTTCGAACACCCTTCAATTCAAAAGCATGATGCAGATTGGTGCCCACACTCCCTGCTCCGATAATTGCGATTCTCATAAATCTAAAATCTTCAATCTTAAATCTTAAATGCTGTTAGCGAATTGCTTATAAAATTCGCTAACAGCGACAATACCTTTCTCCCATACCTCCAGATCCATACTCTCGTTGGGCGAATGGATAGCATTTTGCTCCAATCCAAAACCCATAAGGATGGTTTTGCAACCCAATATCTGTTCAAAAGCCGCAATGATAGGAATACTTCCCCCTCGTCTTGCCGCCAACGGACGTTTACCGAACGCCACTTCAAACCCTTTCTCCGCAGCCTTATATGCTGGAATGTCAATCGGGCACACATAACCCTGACCGCCGTGCATAGGAGTCACCTTGACGCGCACGCCCTTCGGCGCAATCGACTCGATATAATCGATGAAAGCTTTAGAGATCTGCTCATGGTCTTGGTTCGCCACCAGACGACAACTCACTTTCGCAAATGCCTTGCTCGGCAAAACAGTCTTGCTCCCTTCGCCCGTATAACCACCCCATATGCCGCATACATCAAACGACGGACGACAGGAATTACGTTCAAGCGTACTATATCCTTTTTCGCCAAACACTTCATCTACGTCAATAGCGCGCTTATACGCATCTTCGTCAAATGGGATCTGCGCAATCATCTTCCTCTCCTCATCCGGAATAGGCAGCACATCGTCGTAGAAACCCGGGATAGTGATTCGTCCCTCGCTGTCCACCACTTTCGCAATCATCTCACACAGAGCATTCACTGGGTTCTTCACCGCTCCGCCGAAATGACCACTATGCAAGTCTCTGTTCGGACCGTCCACCTCAATCTGCCAATATGCCAAGCCCCGCAATCCGGTCGTCAGTGACGGGGTCTCTTTGCCGATCATCGAGGTGTCGCTCACCAGGATAATATCCGCTTTCAGCAACTCTTTATGGTCCTCCAGGAATGCTTCCAAACTCGGAGAACCGATCTCTTCTTCCCCCTCAAAGATGAACTTCACATTACATGCCATCAAGCCCTCGTGTACCATGTACTCAAACGCTTTGGCTTGGATCATTGCCTGCCCTTTATCGTCGTCTGCGCCGCGCGCATAGAGCCGTCCGTCACGTATCTGCGGCTCCCATGGATCGGAGTGCCATAACTCCAATGGCTCCACCGGCATCACGTCGTAATGCGCATATACCAGGACCGTCGGCACACCCTTCGTACATCGTACATCGTTCCTTCGTACATCAGCCTTATACTCCGCATAGACGAAGGGATTGCCGGCAGAAGGCATCACTTCCGCTTTCTGGCATCCTGCGGCTAACAGCAATTCTTTCCATCGCTCTGCACAACGCATCATGTCCGCCTTGTGCTCAGGTTGACAACTCACACTTGGGATACGAATGAGACTCGCCCATTCCTCCATAAACCGCGCCCTATGCGCTTCGATATACGCTTTTGCCGTCATATGTCTATCTTTTGCTGGTTTTCTTATTGTATCCAATGTACGTTTTGTTGCATCATTGCGCGACTACTTACTGAACCGGAAAATCAAAATACGTATCCGGATATGGTTCGTTGCGGAGTGTAAAATGCCACCATTCGGAATCGATGCCCTCAAAACCATGACGAACCATCGCATTGTGCAAAATCTTGCGGTTCTCCGATTGACGATACAACGGACAAGGATAATCCGGATGGCTCTCCTCGCCGAACCAGTCGAAAGGCGAACCCATATCCAACTCCTTTCCGCTAGCGGCATCCAAGAGCGTCAAGTCCACCGTCGAACCTCTGCTATGACTGGAACGCGCATAGATATACCCTTGTTCGAAAAGTAAAGACTTATCCACCATCGGATAGAAGACAGCCTTCATGGCGGTATCTGAGATATTCTCCGCCCATCGGATAAAATGGTTAACTGCCCGCTGCGGACGATAGGTATCCCATATCTTGATCCGGTACCCGTTCGCCTTCAGCTCGTCATTGACCGCCTTGAGCGAATCCGCAGCTTCGCGCGTCATCAGCGCAATCGGCAACTCATAACCGTCAATCCGTTCACCCACAAAATTATAGGTACTATAATATCGGATTTCCAGAATAGCATCAGGAATAACATCCGTAACGCGTACAAAATCGCTGTTGTCATACTCCGGCGCCTTACTTTCCTGCTTTCGGCAGGAGAAAAACAGCAATGCTGCCACTAAAAATAAAAAACTCTTTTTCATACTCATGTTGTTCTTCATTTTTATTATTTTCTCATAATATTCATAATGGCGATGTCATCAGATTGTTCTGCATTGGTGCTATACTGGCATACAACATCATAAACCGTCTGATCGTCTATCGGCTGATGAACAGTTTGAAGGAGTTCTATAAGATGATCAAAGCCCAATAACTCTTTTCGAACATTCTCCGCCTCGATTACCCCATCGGTGAAAACGATCATCTGCTCGCCATGCGCAAGAGTAGTCGATTGCTCCGTGAAATGGTATTTTTCATCCAGACCTAAGATGACATTCACCTCCTTCATCTCAAACCAACGGCATTGTCCGTCTTTGACAAGCAGCGGAGGAAGATGCCCTGCGTTGCAGTATGTCAATTGTCCCGTAGGCAGATGGAGACGGCCGATAAAGGCGGTGACAAACATCATCTGGCTATTATTCGAAGATAGCGTGGAGTTGATCTCTCCCATGATTACACTGGGAGACAGGTGATGCTTGACAGTAGCACGGAAGAGCGTAACGGTAGAGCTCATGAACATCGCCGCAGGCATACCTTTGCCGCTGACATCACCGATAATGAAGGTCACATAATCACCGTCCCGGTAGAAATCATACAGGTCGCCCCCAACGCTCTGCATAGGTACCAGCGTGGCATGGAGAGAGAGTTGGTCATCGTCGATGAAATCGTGTACCAAGATACCCCGTTGGATATTCCTCGCTATCTCCATCTCGTTCTGGATGAGTTTGTGCTCATTCTCCACTTGGAGGTACGCTTTCTGGTTCTTCACAATCCGTCGAAAAAGAAGAAAGAGAACCGCTATACCGATAATCAGCACGCAGAGCGTGATAATACATCTCTTTTGGATGCTCTGCCAAATGATACGATTCGGTACGGCAATCATCAACTCCATGTTAATCGGATACATCGTCTGCGAATATACCATCCAATGCCATTTATCGCTCTTGTAATGCATCTCATTCTCCAGCGTACTGTTGTCCGATGAAGCGATAAGCGAGCCCTTGGTTCCGTAAATGAGACAAACCGCTTCTTCGTAAGGCTTGATATCACGGAGAATATCTTTAATCCACTCAATCGAAAAATCGTTTCCCACTACACCTATTAATCGTCCCTGTTCATCTTCTATTTTGATGGAATGGGAAGCAATCAACGTTTGCGCACTGGCGCCTATATACGGCTCCGACCAATAGCCGTTACTATCGCATCGGAGTGCACCCGTGTACCAGTCGCGCATATAGTAATCCAAACTATCCGAGCCATGTGCAGTAGTGATCGTCTCTCCATGAGAACGGTACGTACGAGGAAAAAAATTGTTCTCCTTGTCATGATAGACACCCGGCGCGAACTTGACGAAAATATTGTCAATGTACGGATATCGATTGAGCTCCGAACGGATTGCCTCTAATAACTCGCGCTCATCACATGGATGTTCCAACACATATTTCCGCATCTCGTCTGCTGCATTATGAAAACCCAACAAGACGTAGAAGAAGTCTTTCTGCGCCAACTGCATCTTGTATTCCACCACCTCGTCCACATGTTCTTTCTCAAGGGTAAAGGAGATAACAAACTGAACAACCATTACTGCAGCAATGAAAAGAATAGCCACTATGGGTAAAGTACGGTGTCTCATTTTTAGCAATCCGCTCTATGGGTCTTTTTTATTCGACTGCAAAGGTACGATTTTTTTTGCACATATGCAAATATAAATAGAAAAATCGCCCGATTTGAGCGATTTTTCGTTTGTTTGGGGCAAAGCCCCGTTTGAGACTGAGTTCTTGATCAGTTGTTAGCTGTCAGTTTTCTACGCTTGATGGCTATATAGCCGCCAAACGCAAGCGCCATCAGCATCAACGGCATCAGCGCGTCACCGATAGGGGAAGCATTATCACCGGTACCGTTTTCATCTGTCTTATTAAAGTCTCCGCCTTCACCATCTTCTTTCTTTGCTCTACGCGGCCCGTTATTCGGCGTAGAAGTAGTTGTGGTGGCCATATCGGTTACTCCCGTTGCACCTACTGCCGTCACTTGCGCACCATAAGCACTACCCGTTCCCTGCATAGCAGAGGTGGATTGCCATTCCTGCTGCTGTGCCATGGCCGGCAGCGCAATAAGCGCCACCGCCATGATAATCATTACAATTCTTGTTTTCATATCTTACATTCTTTAATTCCTTAATTCTTTCATTCCTTATTTCACTCTCTTACCTTGTGCATCATAGATGACACCATTCTGGAGGATATACATCTGACCGTTCTGGATGAACTTATGCGCTTTGCCATCCTTGAGCGAACCACCGCTGACACCGTCGATAGCCGTCGGCATCTTATTGAGGTCTATCTCAATAAAGAAGCGATCTTCGTATTTTCCTTTCTCCAAGAAGATTTCATAGTCTTCGAGAGCAAGGTTCGTACGTTTGTTCTCTACGTTATCGAACAGAGTGGCTATTCCGCTGAAGTTGCCGGGTACATGAATGGTATACATACCACTCTCTGAAGCTTCTATACCGAGCTTAATAGAACGATTCTCCTTCGGCAGTACATTTGCGGCTACGTCGTACGGTCCGGCGAACGAATAGATATTCGTCTTTCCGCTATTATGAATCTTCATCATGTCCTCGTTGAAGGCGAAATCGGCTGATGCACTGTCGCGGATGCTGATAAACGCACGATCAGTTACGGTTTCGTTTTGTGTCAGTTCAACGGTGATATCATAATTTTGAGCATTATTAATCCTACGTGCCGCCATGGAAGCAGGAACAGAGTTTATCGTGAAGTTCAATTCACCTGTCATCTGAATCATATATGCGTGCATCGGTTGGAATACATAGTTGAAACTGGATTTAGCCGTATAGGTATTGCACGTCGTACCGTTATTATTATACTCATAGAAATAGAAGACATTATTTTCAATCGTAGTTCCTTCATCTGTATCGCCATTATGGTATGTACCTGTACCTGTCGTACCCGTAGCATTATAGAACGTCGGTATACCGAATACGTGCCAATGCGAGTCGGTAATATTGTGCGAATAGCCGGCAGCGGCTTGTGTAGGATCACTAAACGTACCCTTTGTACATGGCAAACTGGTAAGCGTTACCGAAGATTCTGTGTAACCAACAACACTAATATCTGTTCCGGACGGGAAGTACAGATAACGCTCCGTAGCACTGTTATTCCACATAGCGCTGCTGCGGAAGGACGAAGGAGACAACTGCAGTACATATCCTTCTTTTGCGTTCAATTTTTCCGTATCACTCATCGGAACGGTCTCCCAGAACGAACCTACACCATCACCCAAGTACCAACCGTTTTGAGCACGTAAGTCTCCACGATAACGCTGTATACGCCACTTGCTTCCGTAACCGTCAATACCAAAGATATCTGTCATCTTCACATCGTACGGGAACGAGATCCAATAGTTGAAACGATAATAACTCTCGGCAGAGGTAAGTGCTGTTGCTTCACTTCCTGCCGTATTGGTCTTCAAACCTACGAAACCATCTGCAGATGTCTTTTGGAAGCGCATTGCACAATAGATTCGACCTATACCGGTAAAACCACCTCCGGTAGTAAGATTAATCATTGTTACATCATCTATCTTACCGACCTCAGTTGCAGATGCTACAGTACGTCTATTATGTATCATCAATACATCCGATGCCAAGTCTATAGTTTCTCCGCTATATTCCGTTCCTTGATCCGGCTCCCATGCTGCAATCAGTTTATTGGTTTTGAAGTCATAAATGATACGCAACAATTGATAATGATCTGCATCTGAACCACCTATCAGGGTTTGATAAGACGAAGATGTTCCAATCAAATCTTGCGGTGTGCTATTAAAGGTTGCCTTCAACCAAACTTTAGTTGTTTCAGGAGCTTTGATTTGCAACTCATATACCCAGTTGTTCTTATCCGCAAATGTCGTCGCATTACCGGCAATGGAAACGTCGGCAGGGGTCTTGATAGTTTTATCTGCCGTTAAGAGCAAATATGCATCCGCCCAACACGTCGAACCATTCAAATACGTACGTTTAATTTCGTTTGTCGCGCTATTATAACTGAAACGAACACTTCCCGGCATTGGTAATGTCTCCTGTCCATCACCCGTGATAACATCGCTCTTTAACGTATCCGAAATAGAGTTATTGTACATATTGGCAACAACGCATTTAACGTTTGTTTTGTTTCCTGCATTATCAAACAAGTTACAAGCATCCCAACCATTCGTTCCATATTTCTTTCGGGCATCCTCAATATACTTAACGAAATAGTAGTTAAATGTCTTACTATCCAAAGCACTATAATTGATAGAGTTCTGATCCATAGCATTCTTCGTATAGTCCGCCCAACCGCCGATTGCGCAGTCCGTCTTGATATAGAACGGGCCGGTGTACTTGGCGATGTTTGACAAGGTGGAGGTAGTGCCATTTGTTCCGGATACAGTCACATCCATCTCATAGACCTCTTTCGTAGCGAATTTCGATATAATATAACTATGGTCAAATGTCTTGCACGGTTCCCAAACCGGTTTACCATCAGTAATAACAGAACATCTCTCTAATATCAACTGAGAATATGCATTTGTCGGATCTACATACATAGACGTCTTGATGGCATCACCCGTGTCTGCTACTTTCTTTTTGATAATATCCGAACTGCGTGTCTTAGCTGGACTATCATATGAATAAGTCAAACGATAGTCACCTACACTGGCCGGATAGATAACAGAGAAGCGTAACGAGTCATATTCCATTGACAAGACGAATGTATAAATACCCTCAGAAGTTGTCTTTACGCTGATGTCCCAAGAACTATTATACTTATAAAGTTTGAGATAGTTATCGGAGTTCTCATTGGTAATAGTGGTTCCTTCTGCATAATGTTGGTCATTGCTACCTCCTGCATCGCTATGTACGCCAAAAGTATACGTTGTATTTGCATCTGTCAATCGAGCTGAAACCTCTGCGACTAATGATCCATCACCGGAAGCTTTGAAGAAGTGATTTTCGCCTGGGAAGTCAGCTGTTCCGCTGAATACATCCAAATAATACTTCACACTTTCTCCTGCCTTTGGATTATACGGACGCCAATAACCACCGCTATGATACAAGCCATATCCGCCGCCGGCAGCATCATACATATCTATCTGCACTCTCTCATAACCTTCTGTAGCAACATATACCGGTAGATTCTTATGCCAGTCTCCACGATATACAGCATGTTTATCTTTACCGAATACATTATAATTGTGCATATCAACCTCACTAAACGCTACGTAAGAGAAACTGTAGTTGTGCGACGAGGTATGATAAGCATATTCATATAAATTATCCGTTCCGGCCACTTTGGTCATTGCTACAGGAGCAAATCCTGTTGGAAGATGGTCTTTCGGGTGTACACCATTATCCTTTGAATTAGTCCAATAAGTATTGTCGTTAAACAGGTACACATATACATTACTCCATTTAGAGTACGTATTGTCGAAGTATATCTTCTCATCTGGAGCGAAGTTGGCGGTAAGGGTCTTGCTGTCAGCGGTGGCGCGGATGGTAATGGATGCGCTTGTAGCAGAACCACTTGCCAAAGTAACGCCATCATTAATATCTCCTGTCCAATTGACGAAATAATATCCATCATCCGGCACAGCAGTAATGGTACTTGATGCTGTAGCTACACCTATACCACTTACCTCTTCTACAGTCGCACCGCCAATTTCCACATGTCCATGCCCATCATTCCCTAATGCAACTGTGTGCATATCTTCGGTATAGCAAGCATAA
>Ga0256407_10002891_pt1 | contig 31681 bp, 23 predicted proteins | sample RumenRJG_04DNA_FD_193489 | JGI IMG/M metagenome (GOLD analysis project Ga0256407, IMG submission 193489) | Bovine rumen microbial communities from Lethbridge, Alberta, Canada - RJG_04 | ecosystem: Host-associated > Mammals > Digestive system > Stomach > Rumen | place: Canada: Alberta...
TGTAGTAACAAGCCATTCCTGCGTCACCATAGAGCCCGTGCTGCCAATAGAGGATGATGTCCAGGGCAGGCATCACGATACCTATCACCCACAGGGCGATATGAGCACGATACTCCAGCCAGATATAAATCAAGCCGAGTATCGTGGTCAATATGTCCAGCCAGTCAAGCACCATTTTTCACTTTTCACTTAAAAATTTATAGAAAGGTGTGCCATCATGTTAAACGGCGCTGAGGGGGCAAAGCCAGCCTCATACTGGTCGGAGGTACCCCATCCTGTGGCAACCACCTTGCCATCTACTTTTTCGTAACATGGAGAAGCCCATCCGTTGTTGTCGTACTTGGCAGAGAACAGGTTGTAGAGTGTCACACCGATGGTAGCATCCTTTAGGCCGAACTTGGGTAACTTGAAGTTATACGACAGGTCAATGTTGGTGGTGAAGTGTCCGTCGAGCATCATGCCCACATCTATGGGCTTGTCATTATCATCGAGTGTCCGATAACTCTCGAAGCCAGTATTCGTCAGATACTGCTTGCTGATATATTGGCTCTGGATGCTGGCTTTCATACCTTTGTAATTGAAGGTGAAGATGTTGTTGGCTATCCAGTCGGGCGAGAAAGCCAGCGGCTGGTTGCCCAGATTAGCCACGCTGCCATCAGCCAATTTCACGGTGATGTCTTTTACACGGTTTTTCGACCAAGTGGCGTTGATGTCCCAACGGAACCAGTCAACAGGTTTCACGGCAGCCTCCAGCTCGATACCCAGACGATAGCTCTTCGGCATGTTTCGTGTGATAGCCTCGCCAATTTGGTCAATTTCTCCAGTTAAAACGAACTGGTCCTTGTAGTCCATCCAGTAGAGGTTCGCACCAGCTGTGAACACCTCGCTCTGGTATTTATAGCCCACTTCCAGGTCGTTCAGTCGTTCAGACGTGGGCATCTCCAGTCCGGCATTCAGGCTGTTCTGAAAGTTGTTGCGCGTAGGCTCCTTGTGGGCAATGGCATACGACACGAAAACCTTGTGGTTGGGGGTGATGTCGTAGTTCAAACCAACTTTAGGATTGAAGAAGTCGAAAGACTCTTTCATGTCATAGACGATGCGCTTGTTGACATTCCAGTCGATTTCATCGGTAGGACCATACATCTTGAGACCTACATGGCGATATTGCAAATCGACGTAGGCATTCAGTCCGCGCAAGATTTCGTAGGTCACCTTTCCATAGACGTTGAAGTCGGTCTTCTTCGTCTTGTCGTCGTAGTATTTGTGGTTAGGCATTAGAGCATCTACAGGATTCTTCACCCATGTCACTAGTCCATAGTGGTCACCTTTATACTTGTTCCATCCACCTCCCAGTACAGCCTGCAGGTTCTGGTGGTTGTTATAGACAATCGACGCCACTGCACCATAGAAGTCGTTGGCCATCTTCTTTTGGCGTACCAAGTCGCTCTTGGCCCATGTCATCTGCTTGTCCAAGTCGTACTCAAACAGGGTGCGCTTACGTTTGTATTCTTCGTAATAACCATCACCTCTGGTGTAGTGCAAGGCAGCATTGAGGTTCAGCTCCTGGGTTAGTCGCTGGTTCCATATCAGCTGGTAGTTCTGCTGATGGTAGTTGTCTGTCTGGTTGTCGTAATAGCGCCTGTTCCCCTCTTCGTCGTAATACTCACCACATGAGTTATACGTACGACCGTAGAGGCTCTGCTCGTACTTCGACGTGTAGTTCCAGGCATGATAGGTCTCCTCCTCACCATTGAAGGTGATGAATTTCACCACCGTGTTGTCGCCAAAATAGCCTGCCTGGAGGAAATAGCTGTTCAGCTTGGTCGAGGCACGGTCCAGATAACCCTTCGATCCGATGTTCGACAGACGTCCCTGTATGCCCCAGCGTCCCTTCAGCAAACCCGTGCCGAAACGAAGGGTCTCCTTGTGGCTATAGTAGGAACCACCGCTCAGGTCCAGACCAACGAAAGGCTCCATACCGATGCTCTCCGTCTGCATGTTCAGCGTAGCACCAAAAGCTCCTGCACCATTGGTTGATGTACCCACACCACGCTGAATCTGCATGGACTGCACACTGCTGGCAAAGTCGCCCATGTTCACCCAGTAGAGCTGGGCACTCTCCGCGTCGTTCAAGGGAACGCCGTTGGCTGTGATGTTGATACGGCTAGGGTCTGTACCACGAATGCGCAACGAGGTGTAGCCAATACCATTACCAGCATCGGAGGTCATGGTCACTGAAGGGGTCAACGACAACAGGTAGGGGATATCCTGTCCGAAGTTCACGGTCTTCAGTTGTTCCTTGTTCATGTTGGTGAATGCCATTGGTGTCTTTTTCGTGGCACGTGTAGCCATTACCTCCACTTCTTGCAGTTCCACGCTCTTCAGCGTGTCCAGTTCGGCAGCTTGCAACGACAATGATGCGCACAAGACTGCCATCACTAAAAACTTTCTCATTTCTTTTACCTTATTTATTAATACACTAAAATAAGGGGTTTTTCTGTACACATCATCCCTGCGTCGGCATTATCCGTATCAGGTTCCGAGGGTATCATCTCAGCCCACACACATGAGCACCCCTTGATAAGCACTTTGCTAAATCGGCTGCAAAGGTACGAATAAGTGAGCAAAAAGCCAAAAGAATTTTGAACTTTTTCGAACGGAAGTACTTTCGACGTTAGTCAAAGGTAGTAAAAAAATGATAATTGACAATTGAAAATTGATATTTTTTTGTACCTTTGCGCCAAAATTATTGGATTATGAATAATATCAAGAAACAGTTTGCACAGAAACTGATGGACATCAAGGCCATCAAGTTGCAACCCAACGAGCCTTTTACATGGGCTTCTGGTTGGAAGTCACCTATCTATACTGACAATCGCAAGACTTTGGGTTTTGCGGATGTCCGCTCGTTTGTAAAGCTCGAGCTCTGTCATGCTATTCAGGCAGAGTTTCCTGAGGCTGAGGCTGTGGCTGGTGTAGCTACAGGTGCCATTGCTCAGGGTGCTTTGGTGGCTGACGAGTTGGGATTGCCTTATGCTTACGTTCGTCCAAAGCCAAAGGATCATGGTATGGGCAATCAGGTGGAAGGCGAACTGAAGAAGGGTGCTAAGGTCATCGTTGTCGAGGACCTGATTTCTACGGGTGGCTCTTCGCTGAAGGCTGTTGAGGCTTTGCGCCAGTATGGTGTCGAGGTTATTGGTATGGTGGCTTCGTTTACCTATGGTTTCCCTGTGGCTGAAGAGGCTTTCCGCGAGGCTGGAGTCCGTTTGGTAACGCTCAGCGACTATAATGCCGTTTTGGAGCAGGCTGCAGAGACGGGCTATATCAAGAAAGAGGAAATAGAAGTGTTGAACGAGTGGCGCAAGTCACCAAGTACTTGGAAGCAGAATGACTAAATTTGAAAGCAGTGTTAAGCAGATACCTTATCCTGTAGAGGATGTGTATCGTAATATCAGCGATTTGAACAATCTTGAGCGTGTTCGCGATCGTATTCCTGAGGATAAGTTGAATAGTTTCTCTTTCGATTCTGATAGTGTCAGTGTGAATGTAGCCCCTGTTGGCGACTTGAAACTGCGCATCATTGAGCGTGAGGAGAACAAGTGCATCAAGTTTGAGACTGTGCAGTCGCCTCTGCCCTTCAATCTGTGGATTCAGGTGCTTCCTGTTTCTGCTACTGAGAGCAAGATGAAGGTAACGGTTCAGGCCGACATCCCCTTTATGCTGAAGGGAATGGTTGCTGGTCCTTTGCAGGATGGCGTAGAGAAAATAGCAGACGCATTGTCAAAAATTCCTTTTGTATAATGGCAAACAAGCTTTGGGAAAAGAACTTCGAGGTGAATGCTGAGATTGAGCGTTTCACTGTAGGCAGAGATCGTGAGATGGACCTCTATCTGGCCAAATACGACGTGTTGGGCTCGATGGCTCATATCACCATGCTCGAATCTATAGGACTCATTGGCAAGGACGAACTGCCCTTGCTGTTGGCTGAGTTGAAGAACATCTATCAGATTTGCGAGCGTGGCGAATTCACTATTGAAGAAGGCATCGAGGATGTTCACTCGCAGGTGGAACTGATGCTCACTCGCAAGTTGGGCGATATGGGTAAGAAGATTCACTCAGGTCGCTCTCGCAATGATCAGGTGTTGGTTGACTTGAAACTCTTCACTCGTCACGAGTTGATGGAAATTGCTGATGCTGTGAAGGTGCTGTTCGATGAACTCATCCAGAAGAGCAATCAGTATAAGCACGTCCTGATGCCTGGCTATACGCATCTGCAGGTGGCTATGCCCTCCAGCTTCGGACTTTGGTTTGGTGCTTATGCGGAGTCATTGACGGATGATATGCTATTCCTGCAGGCTGCGTATAAGATGACCAATCGCAATCCCTTGGGCTCAGCTGCTGGCTATGGTTCTTCGTTCCCATTGAATCGTCAGATGACAACAGACCTCTTGGGCTTCGACTCGATGGACTATAATGTGGTTTATGCCCAGATGGGTCGTGGCAAGATGGAGCGCAATGTAGGCTTTGCTCTCGCCACGATAGCTGGCACACTGGCTAAGATGGCTTTCGACGCCTGCCTGTTCAATTCGCAGAACTTCTCGTTCGTGAAGCTTCCCAAGGAGTGTACCACTGGTTCGAGCATCATGCCTCATAAGAAGAATCCTGATGTCTTCGAGTTGATTCGTGCCAAGTGTAACAAGATTCAGGCGTTGCCCCAGCAAGTGACGCTCATCATGAACAACCTGCCCGTAGGCTACTTCCGTGACCTCCAGATTATCAAGGAAGTGTTCCTTCCTGCTTTCGACGAATTGAAGGACTGCCTTCAGATGGCTGCTTACATTATTAATAATATAGAGGTACGCGAGGACATTCTCGACAATCCGATGTATGATCCGATGTTCAGTGTCGAAGAAGTGAACCGTTTGGCTGCTGAGGGTATGCCTTTCCGCGATGCCTATAAGAAGGTAGGCTTGGACATTGAGGCTGGCAATTTCCGTCCCAACAAGGATATTCATCACACCCACGAAGGTTCCATTGGTAATCTGTGTAACGACCGCATCAGTGCCCTGATGCAGAATGTGCTTGATGGTTTCGCCTTCGAGCGTGTTCTCAACGCTGAAAAACAATTGCTAAAGTGAAAAACTGGTTTATCATATGCTCCGTATTGGTGTTGTTCTGGGCTTGCAATGCCCAGGACCCCATTAGTCGTGAGTATCGTTGCTGGTTTCTGTTCAGCTCAACAGATCATCCCAGCTCCATACTGATTACTACCATACAGAGTCCTGGCAGCTATGCTCGTGTCACCACTCATGGCGATGGAAAGACCACTCCACGCCACGTACTTGTAAGGAGCAACGACCCCTCTGTCGCTGACGAAGATAACATCATTCGTTCAGCTATCGAGAACGAACTGCGTTTTGAGTTGGGTGCCAGCAACGACATTGGATTGATAATAGGATGTACCAATTTCGATGGACCTCGTGCCTACGATGCCGCTTGTCCCAATTGCTCTGTGCTCAAGGCTTTGAACTGGACGGGCAATCGCCAGCAGGTTATTTGTAGCCGTTGCAATCGCACCTATTTGCTTGATACAGGCAATATTATCAGTGGCGATGAAGGTGAGAGTTTGAGACGCTACAGCTGCTCTTTCGATGGTACTACCATACGAGCATGGAATTAAAAACATAAATTTTTCTTCCTTTTGTTCGTTTTTCCCTACCTCTGACCTACGGTCGAAGGTACTTTCGCTCGAAAAAACTCAAATAAATTTGGTTTTTTGCTCACTTATTCGTACCTTTGCATCCGAAAAATCAGCAAACAGGTCTGCCGCGATGGTGGAATGGTAGACACGAGGGACTTAAAATCCCTTGGCTAATTGGGGCTGTGCGGGTTCGAGTCCCGCTCGCGGCACTGCTGATAGAAAAGGATTTGCTCCCATGAGCAAGTCCTTTTTCTCGTATTTAACCTTTTTTAAATATAAGATTGCGTCAACATGTTAAAATAAGTTGTATCTTTGTACCCAATCAAACAAATAACGAATAAAATCTACTATTAACATAATGTTTAACTTAAAGCAATTTTTTATGCAAAAGAAAAATTTGTTTGCAAGTGCAATTCTGTGCGCTTCTATGTTCCTGTTTACAGGTTGTGACAAAATCATGTCTCATTTCGACAATGCAGTTGACAGCCATCTGCAAGTAGCTGATAAGCTTACCATCATTGGCGTTGGTGATACTTATCAAATTACTAAGGATGTGGATTACAAAACCATTTCGGATGCAGCTCCTGAGTTTACAGTTGATGAGGCTAGCAAGGGTATTGTTGAAGTAGACAAGACCACAGGTGCTGTAAAGGCTCTTAAGTCTGGTGATGCAAAGATTAAGATTTCTCTTCCCGACAATGGTCTGTATCTTGATGCTTCTGCTTCTATCGACATTAAGATTCGTGTGCAGAATGGTGAGCAGTTTGAGAAGGATTTGACCGCAAGGGCGTCCGATGAGACTATTACCATATTTTTGGGTGAGAATGCCCAAATAGACTTTACAGAAGTATACAAAACGAATAATATAACATTCCCTGTCAATGCTTTTGTTGAAGGTGTAGAAGGCAAACCCGCTACAATCACAATGGGAAAGAAAGGCTTTGCCGTTAATGATGGTCTGACCATTAAGAATGTTAACATCAAGGCTGACGCTGTTGGTGAAACGCTGTTTACCTTGAAGGATTCTAAGAAAAAAGTGCTGAAGACTGATGGTACAGAGAGTACCTTTGCGGCATACGCAGGTCTTACTTTGCAAAACATGACTATTTCATTTCCTTCTGGAAAGAATTTTGTGAAGGCTCCAGATGATTCAAAAGCTACGAAGTATCTCGTTGACAATTGTATTATTGAGATTGCAGGTGGTAATTCCAATATTTTCAACTTGCAGAAGGGATTCTATGATTCCTTTACCATTCACGAATCAACTTTGTATAGTATAGCAGGTCATACGGGTGGCTTAATCAAGTCAGATGCTAAACCAGTAAATCTGGAAAAGGTTAACAATACATATCCTGGAACAGTTATAACAACTTTAGATCATGTTACCATGTATCAGATTGCTAAGGATAGGCAGATGAATAATAGTAATGGTAATATGAAGGGACAGGCATTCCTTACTCAAAATCTGACCAATTGTATTCTTGTTAATTCGGGAAATACTGGAGGTAATACTGTTAAGGGTTGGTTGTTTGGTCAAGCATCAACAACTCCTTCAAGAACTTATAAAAATAATACATATTGGACTGATTCAGACTATTCTTCAAATTGGATTACCACAGGTGGCGCAGGTGATGAGTCAGGTACAGTAATCAAGACCTTCGCAGGCTTCAAAGATGCTGCTAATGGTGATTTCACCATTGTAAGTGGTGCACAAAAAGAAAAGGAGACTGGTGACCCACGCTGGTTGAAATAAAACAAGGACACACGGAGACATTCCTCTGTTTGTGAAATAAAAGATACGGGTGCGACTAAGGTTGCGCCCGTATTTGTTTTTGTCTCACATGAATTTCATCTTAAATAAATGGAAGTGTTGCAGCGTTGCCAACGTTGCGTAAGGAGTATAATAGGTTAGAATTTAATTTCTATTTATCATAATGTTTGAAATACTATCCAGTATCCTTTTTCTCTATAGGGTAGGAGGGTAACAGGAGGACAGGCACGGTGTGAGGTTCTTAGTTTCCTTATCCCCCCTCCTGTACGATAGTTTAAATGAATGTGCAGGCGTAGCGAAAGTTGCGCTTGCACTCTTTTTTTTGTTCGTTGCAATAAGGTGTATAAGACACTCGGAAAGTAATAGTCGTTACTCCGAAAGTATTTATTAATACTCCAAGATTAATTTTCAATACTCCAAGAGTATTTGTCGTTACTCCGAAAGTATCAGAGATACGGGTGCGACAAAGGTTGCGCCCGTATTTGTTTTGTTGTTATGATAATAGTGAATGCTTAGTACGTCTCATCGTCGCATTGTCTCATAAGGACTATCCATTTTCATCCTTATAGGTAGTATGATAGAATTATGATAAATAGAATACTTATTATACTCCTTATGCGACATTGAGACAATGAGATGAGACACACGGGACAGACTCTTTTTGTTGTATCGCAATGTTGTACTCTTTTGGCGCTGTAAAGATATTTCCTTTTGTTAAAAATGCTGGGAATGGCTATTATTAAGGAAAATTTTTGCGCCCTGCCTAGGCAGCAAAAATTTCCTAGGGAGGGAACAAGTTTTTCCTCCCTTATCCGCATTTTCCTCAAATCGCTGGTGTAAAATAATTTCCTTTGTACGTTGTGGCTCACGGGAAATCCTAATGAAGGCTTTTACATTATCTTTTGACACAAATGTTTGGCTATTCGGAAAAGTAGTAGTATCTTTGCAAGATAAATGTAAGGAAATGAAGAAGAACGATTATAGCTTTCGATATGTGGCCTTTCTGCTTGTTGTGCTGCTACTGACGGCGTGTGGTGGCGATAGTGGTAAGTTCAAGCTGGAAGGACGTTTGCGTAACATCAACCAAGGCGAGTTCTGGGTGTATAGCACGGATGGAGGCATCGTGGGTTTTGATACCATTGCAGTGCGTAACGGACGCTTCTCTTACGAGGTAGAGTTGAGTTCGTCCACAACGCTGGTGGTGGTGTTTCCCAACTATTCTGAGCAACCTGTGTTTGCTGAACCAGGCGAGAAGGTGCACATCAAGGGCGATGCTACGCACTTGAAGGAAATGATCATCGAGGGTACTGACGATAACGAACGCATGACGGAGTTGCGCATGGAGCTGAACGAAACGGCTCCCCCTGATGTGCAGAAGGTGGTGAGTGCCTATATCCGCGAGCATTTGGAGTCACCAGCCAGCATTTATCTTTTGCAACGTTATCTGCTCCTGACTAGTCGTCCAGACTATAAAGAGGCGCAGAAGTTGGTGGATATGATGTTGAAGGAGGCCCCTGAAAATGGACAACTAATAGAGCTCCAGAAGCAGTTGAAAGGGTTGCAGGGTGGAGCGTTGAATAGCAAATTGACAGCCTTTACCGCTACTGACGTGAAGGGTCGTAAGGTAACGGAAAAGGATTTGAAGGGCAAGTTGAATGTGGTGTCAGTATGGGCCACGTGGAGCTATAGCAGTACGGACCAGCAGCGCAGGTTGAAGACGCTGAAGGATAAGTATGGCGACAAGCTGGGCATACTGAGCATTTGCGTGGACGGACGCCCTAATGATTGTAAGCAACGTGTGGAACGCGACTCGCTGAAGTGGTCTACCGTTTGCGATGGACGTATGTGGAATACCCCTCTGATGGCTAAGTTTGGATTAGCCGATGTACCTGCTAATCTGGTGATTGACGAGCGTGGCAAGATTATTGAGCGCAATCTGCAACCCCAGAAACTGGAGGAATTTATTAACGAGCAGATGCTGAAGAATAAGGTAAACGCCCTAGTAGATTAAGAAAAGATGAAGAAAACGTTGTTGCGAGTGTTGAAATGGGTTGGTGGCACATTGCTGGGCATTGTGTTGCTAGTTGTTGGCACCTTCTTGGTGCTGGACACCAGTACGATGCAGAACCACTTGTTGCAGGAAGCTATTGTATTGCTGAAAGACCGTCTGCAGACAGAGGTGCGTGTGGATAGCATCAGCGTGCGTCTTTTCGGGCAGAACGCCAGCCTCTATGGGGTGGTAGTGGAAGACTTGCAGCATCGTAAGATGTTGGAATTGAGGGAGTTGAAAGTGCAGCTGAGCGTGTGGCGACTGCTTCAGCGTGAGATAAAGGTGAATGATGTGAAACTGCAGGGGTTGGAGGTTAACCTATTTAAGCCCTCGCGCGACTCGGCTGCCAATTTCCAGTTCGTGCTTGATGCTTTCAAGAAAGAAAAGAGAGACAGTATCGTGAAGGCTGAAAAGGCCAAGCACATGCCAAAGTTGACAGTGGATGTGGACAAGGTGTGGCTTGAGAATATCAAGGTGAGATTCAACGAAAAGACAGGCGTCTTGGGCAGTCTGTTATATAAGAAAGGTAAGAACGGACGCCAGATTGCAGAGATCAGAGAGCTGAAAGGACACTGGATAGCGAAGACCAAGAAAGGGCCTGTGGAGAACAAACTGCGCATTGCTGTGTTGGATGTTATGCAGGAGAAAGATGATAAAGCGATGCTGCAATTGGACAGCATCTGTTGGGTAACAAACAACCATAAGCCTCGTAAGAACACAGGAAAGCCCAAGCGTGGATTCTTTGATGCAGGACACTTCAATATCGTAGCCCAGATGAATATCAGACTGGACAAGTTGACGAAGGATAGTGTGGAGGCTACCATTCTCAACTGCAAGGCGGATGACCCAATATCGGGCATTCATGTCACCAAACTGAGTTGCAAGGTGGAATCGGACAAGAAGGTGGCTACGCTGAAAGACTTCTCTATCAGTCTGCCTAATACCACGCTAAAGATTAGTCGTGCCGCACTGACACTGCCCAACAAGAAAAAGAATATAAAGTTCCAGTATCAGACCTCGCTCATCACAGGACGAACCTTGCTGAAAGACATCTCTCGCGTCTTTGCTCCAGTACTGAAGGACTTCAAGGAGCCCTTGCTGTTGGAGACACGTATGAGTGGTGACGATGAGGGTATGGTGTTCAAGGATGTGAAGGTGAGCACGGCGAAGAAAGACCTGAACATCAGTGCATCAGGATTCATCAAGGGACTGAAGGACAAATATAAGTTGCAGGTGCACTTTGATGTACACCAGATGACGGCTCATAGTGGCTCTAAAGAGCGCATCATCAGCCAGTTCCCTGTGAAGAAATTCATGATGAAACAGCTTCATAACCTGGGAACCATTGGTTATAGAGGCACTTTCGATGTGCTGTGGAAGCGTGAGCAGTTTGCTGGACTGCTGACAACACAGACGGGTAATATCGATTTCCAGTTTGCCCTGAATGAGAATACCAAATATGTAGAAGGCACCGTTCGTACCGACTCCTTCGAACTGGGTCAGGCGATGGGTATGGCTGACCTTAAGAAAGTGGCTTGTATGGCTACCTTCAAGTTTGATATCTCCAAACCTCGTACAGCTATTATGCGTAAGAAGGTGGGAGGAAAGTTGCCCATGGGTGAGATTTATGCCGAGGTGTATGATGCTAAATATAAGTTGCTGCACGTTCGCAATACCGTTGTTACCATCAAGAGTAACGGTGCTGTAGCAGAAGGAGAGGTGAACATTCGTGGCAAGCGTCTCGACGTGCTTTGCGAGTTCTCGTTCACCAATACCAACGAGATGCAGAAAATGAAGGTAAAGCCAAAGCTCAAGTTCCATTCTTTGGCTGAACATGAGGAGTTAGACCCTGCTAAACTCAGGGCAATGAAGGCTGAGGAAAAAGCAGCCCGCAAGGCCCAACTGGCCGAGGAAAAAGCGGCCCGTATTGCTCTAAGGGCTGAGGAAGAGGTTGTTCGTAAAGCAGAAAAAGCAGCCCGTAAGACTCAGAGGGAAGAAGAGAAAGCTGCCCGTAAGGCTCAAAGGGATGAAGAAAAAGCCGCCCTTCAGGCTGAAAAGGATGCACGGAGGGCTGCACGACAGGCAGAGAAAGAAGCCAAGAAAGCAGCAAAGGCTGCCCAAAAGGCTGCCCAAGAAGGGCAGTAAGGTTATATTCCTCTTTCAGCCCAGTCGCCTCTGTCAAGGTTGCGATAGCCTATGGCTTCACCAATATGATAGATTTTAACATGCTCAGAACCCTCCAAGTCGGCAATGGTTCTGGCTACCTTCAGAATTCGGCTATAGGCACGTGCAGAGAGCTTAAGGCGCTCCATGGCCTTACGAAGCATATCCAGTGAAGATGCATCAGGCTCAGCAAATTCGTGGAGCATCTTTTCCGTCATCATCGCATTGCAATGAATACCCTTATAGGGCTTGAAGCGTTCCTCCTGAATCTTTCGAGCCTTGATAACTCGTCTGCGGATGTTGGCACTGGGTTCACCAGGATTCAACTGACTGAGCTGGGCGAAGGGAACGGCTTGAATCTCGCAATGAATATCTATACGGTCGAGTAGGGGACCGCTTATCTTGTTCATGTAATGCTGAATCTGGCCTGGCGTGCAGACACAGTGGTGCGTGGGGTCGCCATAGTAGCCGCAGGGACAAGGGTTCATGGAGGCTACAAGCATGAAACTACAAGGATATTCCACATTATACTTAGCACGACTGATGCTTATCTTACGGTCTTCCAGTGGTTGGCGCAACACTTCAAGGACACTGCGCGACAGCTCAGGCATTTCATCCAGAAAGAGCACCCCATTGTGTGCCAAGCTGATTTCACCAGGCTGTGGATTATTGCCTCCACCCACCAGAGCCACTTGCGAAATGGTGTGGTGAGGCGCTCGGAAAGGGCGCTGACTGATGAGGCTGGTGTCACGATTCAGCTTTCCTGCCACACTGTGAATCTGAGTGGTTTCCAAGCTTTCTGCCAACGACAAAGGGGGAAGAATGCTAGGAAGGCGTTTGGCCATCATCGACTTACCACTGCCTGGAGGACCTATCATGATGAGGTTATGTCCACCAGCTGCTGCTACTTCAAGGGCTCGCTTCACACTTTCTTGTCCACGAACATCGCTGAAGTCCAGTTCGTAGTGGTCCTGTTGTTCAAAGAACTCCTTGCGTGTATCGATAATGGTTGGTTCGTAGGAAGTGTCGCCATTCAGAAACTGCACCACGTCCATCAGCGTTTCCATGCCGTAAACCTCCAGTTGGTTGACAACGGCAGCTTCGCGAATGTTCTGCTTGGGAACTATCAGTCCCTTGAACTTCTCAGCGCGGGCTCTGATGGCAATGGGTAAGGCACCGCGAACGGGTTGCAGGTGTCCGTCCAGTCCCAGTTCGCCCACCATCATATACTTGTCCAATTCTCCGCTTTCCACCTTTTCATTAGCTGCTAAAATGCCAATAGCCAGGGGCAGGTCGTAGCCACTGCCTTCCTTCTTGATGTCAGCGGGCGACAGGTTGATAGTAATATCCATTGAGGGCATCTTGAAACCGTTGTTCGTCAATGCGGCTTTGATGCGGTCGTAACTCTCCTTTACTGCTGTATCTGCCAATCCAGTGAGGTGAAACTGGATGCCTCTCGACATGCTAACCTCTACGGTTACCGTGGTGACTTCTAGTCCGTTAACAGCTGCACAATATGTTTTTACCAACATGATTCCAATAATAATATGTATAAAGATACCCCTGTTCGATTTATCTCACTACCATCTTCTTTCCGTTGTGGATATAGATTCCCCTTTGGTTGGGCGCACCATTAAGTTTGCGTCCATCCAGCGTATACCAAGCATGCTGGTTCACGGTTAATGGTTCGCGGTTAATGGTCTCAATGCCGCTAGGATCGCCAAGGAAGCTCTTGAGTTCGTAGAACGCAGCCCAGGGCTGACCGGTATCGTGGTTGTACAAAGCCGTATTCCACCACTTATCTGTTACGCCTTTATTGCCATTATCTTCCATCCACCACCAGAAGAGTCCAGTCACACTAGTATGCTTGTTAAGCATCGTGATAAGATCGGCTGTGAATTTGCGTTGACCTTCTTCAGAATAGGGATATGTCGACGTATAATCGAATGTAGTTCCTTCTTTTGCCCATTTGTAGCTATAGCCTGTCTCTACAATCATGATGTCTTTCCTGTAGTCCTTTGCTTCTAACTTATTTAGGGCTGATTCCAGTGTTCCGATGTCTTTGTGGTGAGCAGGATAGTAGCTGAGTCCGATGATATCATAGTCAATCTCATTGGCTTTCATTCGATCATAATAATCGAGCAGTACATCTTGGCTTGGTACTTGCTCGTTGTGCAGTATGATTTTTGCATTAGGACACTCTGCGCGACATGCTTCTGATGCTTTCTTGAGGAATTCGAAAAAACGCGCCCAATAATTCTCATTATATTTATTGCCGATGTAACAGCGATTCACTTCATTGTCACCTACGGTAGCCTTTGTTCCCCATAGCATACCAAATGAAATCTCATTGCCTATCTGGATGAAGTTGGGTTCAGCATTTGCTTCTTTCATTTTCTTTAAGCAGTCAACAGTGTATGCGTAGATTTTGTCGCAGAGTTGGGCATCGGTGAAATTTTTCCATGCATCGGGTGTCCATTGCTTTCCTGGGTCAGCCCATGTGTCGCTATAGTGAAAGTCGAGCATCAGCTTCATGTCAGTAGCCTTAATACGTGCACCCAATTTCATGACGTAATCCAAATCTTGACAAACACCCTTATCGCTGTCTTTTGAGGGATCTACGAACAAACGGACACGCATGGCATTGAGTCCTTCTTGCTTAAAGAAAGCCAAAGGCTGTACCGTGTTGCCGTTTTTGTCTTTATAGACGACTCCAGCCTCTTCATATTTTGTCAGTAACGAAATATCACCACCCACGAATTTATCTTGGGCAGAGGCTACAAAGGACAGGATACAACAAAGGGTTAGGAGTAGAGTTTTCTTCATATCATTAGTAGATTTGTTTTTTACTATTCACTTTTCACTATTCACTATTCACTTCTTATGACGATTTGCCCGTTGCTCACGGTATTTGGCCTTCTGTCGTGCAGAGCCACTACCGTGAGCACCAGTGATATACTTTTTCTTCTTGGCCTTGGTCTTTACCTTGTCTTCCTCTTTACGAGGACCACCACCACGACCAAACGAAATACCGTTCTCCAGAATCTCCTGGAAGTCTGATTCCTTACTCATATTATTAATGATGGAAAAGGCGAACGCCAGTGAATGTCATTGCAATACCATATTTGTCGCAAGTCATGATGACATGATCGTCGCGAACGGAGCCTCCAGCCTGTGCGATGAACTCTACACCACTCTTGTGGGCACGCTCAATGTTATCGCCAAAGGGGAAGAAAGCATCTGAACCCAGCGCCACCTTCGTGTTCTTGGCAATCCACTCTTTCTTCTCAGCCAATGTCAGCACCTCAGGCTGCTTGGTGAAGAACTGCTGCCAAGCACCATCACGCAATACGTCATCGTGCTCGTCCTCAGAGATATATACGTCGATGGTGTTGTCGCGATCCGCACGACGGATGCCCTCCTTGAAAGGCAGAGCCATCACCTTCGGATGCTGGCGCAACCACCAGATATCAGCCTTGTTACCTGCCAAGCGGGTGCAGTGGATACGGCTCTGCTGACCAGCACCAATACCAATGGCCTGACCGTCCTTGACATAGCAAACCGAGTTCGACTGTGTATATTTCAATGTAATCAGGGCGATAATCAGGTCGCGCTTAGCCTCTGCAGTGAAGGTCTTGTTCTGGGTGGGAATGTTCTCAAACAAAGCAGGGTCGTCCAGCTTGATTTCGTTACGTCCCTGTTCGAAGGTCACACCAAAGCACTGCTTACGTTCAATGGGCTCGGGCTTGTAGGTAGGGTCAATCTTGATGACGTTGTAAGTACCCTTGCGCTTGTCCTTCAGAATCTCGATGGCCTCAGCGGTAAAGTCGGGAGCAATCACACCATCGCTTACCTCACGCTTCAAGAGCAGGGCGGTAGTAGCATCGCAAGTGTCGCTCAGCGCTACAAAGTCGCCATAGCTCGACATACGGTCGGCACCACGTGCTCTGGCATAAGCACAGGCAATAGCGCTCTCGTCCAGTCCCTTTACATCATCCACGAAATAAATCTTCTTCAAGGTGTCGCTCAGAGGAAGACCTACAGCAGCACCTGCAGGGCTGACATGCTTGAACGAGGCAGCAGCGGGCAGACCAGTAGCCTCTTTCAGCTCCTTTACCAACTGCCAGGCGTTCAGTGCATCAAGGAAATTGATGTAGCCAGGGCGTCCGTTAATCACTTCGATGGGTAATTCGCCCTCTGTCATAAAGATACGAGAGGGCTTCTGGTTGGGATTGCATCCGTACTTCAGCTGTAATTCTTTCATTTTTTAAGCAATTATTTTGTTTCTGCCTGCAAAGGTACAAAAAAAATGTGTAATTTTGCAACCGTTATGGAGAAAAAGAGACATGCGCTTCGCAAACTGATGGAGGCTGTGGAGCATGAGTTGTTGAAGAAGCCCAACCGTAAGACGCTGGATCGATTATCCATGTTGGCTGGCTTTCAGGACTGGGACTCGTTCCAAGAGACAATGCATGGCGACCTTGGTGGTGAGACCGTTTATGGTGGTCATCATCGCGAGGAGAAGAGCATGGACAAGAAAAAAGAGACACCCAATCAGTGAGTGTCTCTTTTTTATGGTTTTTACGAAGGATTACTCCTTACCAGCAATACCGCTGCGCTTCTCCTTAATACGGGCAGCCTTACCAGTGAGCTTGCGCAGATAGTAAAGCTTAGCGCGGCGAACCTTACCAACCTTGTTCACTTCGATGCTCTCAATGTTAGGAGACTCCAGAGGGAAGATACGCTCTACACCTACGGTACCTGACATCTTGCGAACTGTGAAGCGCTTCTTCTCCTGATGGCCGCTAATCTTGATAACTACGCCACGGAAGAGCTGGATACGCTCCTTAGAACCCTCGATAATTTTGTAAGCGACAGTTACAGTGTCACCAGCCTTGAAACTGGGGTGTTGTTTGCCGGTTGCAAATGCTTCTTCAGCAACTTTAATTAAATCCATTTTTCTTTTAAACGTTTAAAATTGTTGTTATCGTTCCAACGCAACATAACAGGCAACTCGATACTTCCTGCCAGCGATTACGCCGAAAAGCGGGTGCAAAGGTACGAAAAAAATGAGAAATGAGAAATGAGAAATGAGAAATTATGATAAGTTCAAGTGCAAAACAAGCCAAAAATAACATAATTTAACGAATAAGCGGTATAGTAATCATAATTTCTAATTACTAATTACTAATTTCTAATTAAAAAATTGTATCTTTGCACACAAAACCTATTAATATTATGAAGAAGATAGCTTTTTTAGCGCTGATGCCCTTTTTGATGCTGGCATCATGCAAGTCACACTATGAGGTGGCTTCCGTTCAGCGCAGTCGTATTCTGGTAGATGCACGCTATGACGCCCAACCTGATGCACAGGCTGCCGAGTTTCTGAAACCTTATAAACACATTGTCGACAGTGTCATGGGTCCTGTTGTGGGTCGTTCTGCCAAGTATATGACGGCAAAGCGCCCTGAAGGAACACTGTCCAACCTATTGGCTGACATCCTGGTATGGGCTGCCAAGGATTATAATGAGAAGCCCGACTTTGGCGTTTATAACATGGGTGGTGTTCGTGCTGATTTGCCCAAAGGCGATGTGACCTATGGCGATGTGTTGGATGTGGCTCCTTTTGAGAACAAGATAGCCTTTACCACTTTGAGTGGTGCTACAGTGATGGACTTGTTCAGACAGATAGCAGTTGTTGGTGGCGAAGGTCTCAGCCATTCTGTTCGCTTGGTTATCACAAAGGATGGTCAGCTGGTAAGTGCCACCATCAATGGTGAGCCAGTAGACCCACAGAAGGAGTATCGCGTTACCACCATCGATTATCTGTTGGGAGGTACTGATAAACTGGAAGCATTCAAGAACGGACATGATGTCAATGCTCCAAAGGATGCCAGCAACAACACCCGTTTTGTCATCATGAACTATTTCCGCGAGATGGCGAAGCAGGGTAGGGAAGTCGATTCCGAGATAGAAGGACGTGTAACGGTGAAATAATTAGAAATTAGTAATTAGAAATTATGATTAGATATATCTGTTTCCTATTAATGATGATGGTTTCTTTGGCAGGTCAGGCCAAGAAACATAAGCAGTTGGTTATTCTGCATACCAACGACACCCATTCGGCAATATTGCCTATCAATGAGCAGTTGCCCGATACCATGAAGGCAGGTCGTGGAGGATTCCTCCGTCGTATTGCTATGTTAAAAGAGGAACGCGCGAAGCATCCCGATTTGCTCTATTTCGATAGTGGCGACTTCTTCCAGGGTTCTGCCTATTTCACCATGTTTAAAGGTGATGTGGAAGTAGGATTGATGAATCAGATGGGGCTTGATGCTACCACCATCGGCAACCATGAGTTCGATTTCGGCTTGGAGAATATGGCTCGTGTCTTCAAACTAGCCACCTTCCCTGTCGTTTGTACCAATTACGATTTTACAGGCACTCCGATGGAAGGCATCTGCAAACCTTGGATCGTCCTTAAGCGCAATGGTTTGAAGATTGGTGTCTTTGCTGTATGTCCGAAGATGAAAGGACTTGTTGCTGACAAGAATTGTGTGGGCGCCAAGTACCTCGACCCTGCCCAAGTGGCACTCGAAACAGCTACTATGTTGAAAGAACAGCAGAAGTGCGATATGGTTGTCTGCATCTCACACTTGGGGTGGAACAGCAATCGTGGCGAGGACGACCAATACATGATATCAGGTTCACGCAACATCGACCTGGTGCTGGGTGGACATACCCATACCTATATGCCTTCATTGGAATATTGGAAGAATATGGATGGCAGGCCCGTTCCCGTTGACCAGAACGGTAAATCAGCAGTCTTTGTAGGAAAGATTGTTGTCGATTTCAAATAGTCCAGACCATCTAGCCTATTCAAAATAGAAGGTTAGAACAAACATCTTGGAATGCGCGCTGCTGACACTACCCGCATAAGCTCGTAGGTTGGCATCGCGCAATTCGTTGATATGGTTCTTGTCCAACACATCACTCAGTCCAAAGCAGAACTTCAACTCAGGAATCAGTTTGAAGAAAGGCAGGTAGAAGTCGCAGCCCAAACCCACTTCCAGCATGGTGTCGTATCTCTTGATGCGCACCATGTCCTGGTCACCACCCGTCAAGTTAATCATCGGATTGATACCCGCCATGATGTAGGGGCGATGGTTGTTCCAGCGTGGAGCTGCAAACTTGATGTCCAGTGGCAATGAGACGTACGTGTTCTTCATGTCCTGTGTCTGCTGGAGCGGGTTGCCCTGCGCATCTATCTCCTTCATGTTCAGAAATGTCAGATGCTTCGCACCAAAGTGCATCGATGGTGTGAAGCGTAGCGAGAAGTTCTCGCTCAGTCGCAGTTCAGCTAGCACACCTACGGTGAATCCAGGATTCCACTTGTCTGCATCGCACAAGATATACTGTTCGCTCACATTTCCGTCTGGATCAGTCATCATGTAAGGTCCCACGTTCTCCAACTCCAGATCCTGCAGATGTGTACCTACCAAGATGCCTAAGTGCAGCGGACGCAAGTCTATATAAGGTTTGTTCTGCACCCGACGGTCCGTCTGTGCAGCCATATTCAGGGTCATCACCCCCATTAATATCAGTGTAATTATCCGTTTCATCTGTATTCTTAATAACGCTACATACGACCTGATTATTATTTCGACTACGTATAAATTATTAAAATAGTCTCCCCAAGATTAGGTATATATCAAAATAAATGCCTACCTTTGCATCACAAATATTAAGTATTTATTAATCTATTAAAGTACAAGAATTATGGCATACGTAATTGGTGACGACTGCATCGCATGCGGTACATGTATCGATGAGTGCCCCGCTGGAGCAATCTCTGAGGGCGACAAGTATTCAATCAACCCCGATGTTTGCACAGAGTGCGGCACATGCGCTGACGTTTGTCCGTCAGAGGCAATCAGCCTTCCCTAAGGAATAAGCTGAATTATGTGGTTAAAACGAATGGGCTTCCGATGAGGAAGCCCATTTCTGTTGTATATATAACCAAGGTGTGGCTTTTATTTCACCATCACCTTAGTTACGTTATTGCCCTGTTTGCGAATCAGCAGACCCTTGGTTGCACCATTCACCTCACGACCCTGCAGGTCGAAATAGCGGACGGTATTGTCTGTGTTCACCTTGGCGCTGATGCTCTGGATGCCAGTAGTCTTGAAATCGAAAGTCTGTTCAGCAGTCCATCCTGAATAAGCATTGTCTGGCCCCTTTGCGCGAATGCGATAGATATAAAGCTTGTCAGCATCCATATTATCGAACGTCTTGCTGTTGGTTTTTGTTTCATATATGTCAGTTGTTGAAGCTCGGCGGGGAGCCGAGCTTGATGAACTAATACCCAATTGTTCTGCAGTCCATAAACCATCATATATTGCCATATAATTCAAGTACAATGGGCTTTTCGGGTTTATCAGGAAGCAGAAAATATCCGCATTGATATTCTTGAACTGGTACACATGCTTCGAGTCCTTTGTTATCTGGAAATGATAGTACTCTCCTTGGCTGAAATATTTATCACCAGAATCATTTATATAGTAATACAGCACCAAAAATCCAGTAACATCAGTCAACCCTTTTTCGGCACCCATCACAACAGTAACATCCATTGATTCAGGAACTTTTCGTTGATCGGTAAATACGTAGCCTTCATCATTACTGGTTCCATCTATCTTAAGTCCCTTTGGTGACGTGAAAAGGTTTGCGCCTTGCCATCCTTTTAGACCATAAGAATCCAAAGACGTACCTATATCTGTCACACCTGTTACACTGCTGATGCATCCACTGAAATCGTAGTTACACAGTAAGTACTTATCTGGATCAAACTTATCCTTCATTGTTAACTCTACCTCGTAACCTGTGGCACCACTGACTTCTGGCCATGTGATGGTAAACGAGTTCTTGCTGGCCTGTACGGTTGTTTCCTCCGATGAAGGAGGTATCATTTCTGTACGACCCACAGCGAATGATACAGTCTGTGTCTCCGTATTTTCCGAGATGTCATCAATGAGCTTGCTCATCAGTTTGGTACCATCTGTATTCTCATTATACAACGTTGCAGCTGGTGTCGTATAGTGTCCCAACAAAGTATTCATAGTAATTCCTGGCCAAGTATCTCCAGCTAGACCACCCCTTCCTGTCGTCAGTTCGTTATCTGCTGGGATGATGGTTACACGTTGGTGATTAGCATCAACATTCACTGTATTACCACTCCAAGCAGTTTTATCATAATCCACATGCAGTATCAGCAGTCCATGTCCAGGCAATTTTGCATCAAAACCTACTGGTTGACGGTTTTCCAACAAGTAGTATTCATTCTTGTTCTTATCATTATACAAGACATAAGCCTCTTTGTTGGTGGCTATTGGCTTCATATCCGTAACACGCCTTGTCTCTTTGATTTCCGTTGGGGTTAACCACCCAGAGAACCAACGTTCATACGAAGTGTAACCTGCGGGGGTACGTGAATCATCATTATAGCTGCCTTGATCCATCACGTCCCAATAACTCATGCCAAAGTTATCACCTTTTGTGTCGTACATATCAGGCAATCCTAAACAATGACTAAACTCATGGCATGCTGTACCGATACCATCCATCGTAGTACCGCTTTTTCCCATCAACTCTGCTGCACATGCATAGGTTACAATATCGACCCCATTATAGTTCTTGGCATATTTACCATACAATCCCCACATATGTGGCCAAATAGTTTCTGGTTCACCACCTTGTGCCTCTGCATAACCGGCAAAGATAACAAAGACCTCCTCTACTTTTTTGTCACCATCCCAATCGTATTGCGAGAAATTCACACCATGCTTGTATGCAGAATCCACAGCCTCAGCTATCATCGCTTGGGGAAGAGTGTCATTTTTCTCTTCTCCATTACTAATAGAATGCTTACCATAATAAGCCATCTTCTGAGAAGTAGTATAGGGACCTACCACATCGAAGTCTATGGTCAGTTTATCATAACTCTGTTTTTTAAAAAAGTCACGTACAGAACCAGCCATACCACCTTCGTTATATCCTTCTTCGTTGAAAAACCGTTCGTATGTCTTTTGCAGATTCTTAGTAACGAACTTCTTGTCGGGAAACTCCATAAGAATAACCAATCCTCGATGGTTTCCTGTCGTTGCGTTAGAAGGCGTTCCTGCACGACGGGCAGCACGCTTCAGAACATCCAGTCCAGCCATCTCTATTCGTTGTTTTTTATTGGCTGTCCATATTTCTGTAACCTCCTCTTGGGTCATCATCTTCAATTGACCATTAACCACTTGGCATGGTTGACCCTCGGAATCTGTATAGAACGAGAAATGCTCATCGCCTCTCAGTGTCAGCTCCACCGTAGAGCCGTCCTTCAGCGTAACTATCTTCTTTACTCCAGGCTTAGCAGGAACGGCCATCATTGTCATTGCAACGAACATCAGGGCCGTCATAGTTATTAATAGTCGTTTCTTCATAATAATTGAAATTGTTGCAACAAACTAAATAATCGTTGCAAAGATACGAATAAGCGAGAAGAATGCAAAATAAATCTGTATTTATTTTGCATTCTCGAGCGAAAGTATCTTCGACGACAGTCAGAGTACGAATAAGCGAGAAGAATGCAAAATAAATCTGTATTTATTTTCATTTTCGAGTGTGTCTAGTCCGTCACTACGGACTGCCAGTCCGCTCAGGACGGACTGAGAGTCCGAAGCCGTCGGACTGACATTTTGCATTAATGAAACGGATGGCTCTAATAGAATAAGGAACCTTTATTGTGCAATAACCAACCCTTATTGGTCAATAACCAACCTTTATTGGGCAAAAACCAACCAGTATTGCAAAATAACCCTCACATCCTAACATTTTTGATTCAAACCATGGTGTACAGGGCATCTGGACACGTTAGGGACAATGGGTTATCCCTAACGTCTCCCTAACGTTTTTCAGACCAGTCCCTCACCTTAATCACAAAAATGTTCCACTCCATGTGGCGTGAGGGAAGAAAGGCAAAAACGTTAGGGAGACGTTACCCTAAACAGCTTCTCCCTAACGTGCCTCAGCCCTTTGTACAAAGGCATTTCAAGCGAAAATGTTAGGATGTGAGGGACATTTTGAAATTCATTAAGAATTTAGAAACTAAAAGCAATTGAAATCAAAATTACTTTCGGAGTATTTTTATTTCTATTCGGAGTATTGGGTGCAAGCTTTCTTGTTAAAGAAAAAACAGGGCAGGAGTCATGTTCCTGCCCTGTAACTTATATATAAGGTGTGGTTTTACTTCACCATTACTTTCTTCACCTCGTTGCCCTGCTTGCGAATCAGCAGTCCTTTAGTGTCTCCACTGACTTCACGGCCTTGTAGGTCGAAGTAGCGTGCAGTGGCATTTACGTCATTCTTAAAGCTGACAGATTTGATTTCCTCAATACCAGTGTATATTGGAGTATCATCAAAAGTGGCTGTTCCATCTTCTGCAACTGTGAAATTGTAATAGATAGGACCACCTATAGTACGTACAGGCTGCCACTCTGTTTCTTTATTATCTAACGTAGCCATGTAGATATGATACTGACCAGCATCTGAAGGCTCAAAAGTGAGCTGCCCTAACGGAACAGTTTGTGCACTAAAGCCATAGAAAGACTCAACTTTCGTATTTTCTTCTATTAGATCACCATATTCTTTCTCACCAGTAGAAAGCTTTTCAAAGACAATCGCCCAACGTCCTACAAAATCATAGCATGTATAGTTATAAACGCCATCATTCAGTGTCAAGGATAAATCTTTGGTTTCTTTATCATAGTCAAAGGCATAGGGAGCACCTGTGGCAAAAAGTGATTGAACGACATCGCCTTCCTGAGCTACAGGGCGAATACCTGTCACTAATTGTTGATTTTCATTGAAATCATCTTTACCTGGATTCAGTGCATTGAAAGCATAATAACCATCATCTGCTCCTTGCCAACCCCAATTGACATAGAACAGACCCTCAGCGTCCATACCATGGAAGATAAAGGCATGACCTCCTGATTGTTCCGAGGCACCAGCATATATGACAGGACAACTCTTTTCCAATTCCTTACGGATAATATCCATCCATTCATCTTCTGTGTAGAAACCACGATAATAGTACTTAATAGCTTCGGTTGGGTAATTGAAGCAGCTTGACAAAGCCCCGGCTGCATCAACTGTCTGTGCACCACTTCCACTAGCATTGTAATTCATGTTTACTGCATATCCACAATCACGACAAAGCATAGCCACTTTGTTTCCCTTAGATGGAGTGTATGACATTGTTTCTGCCTTTGTTGCTCCATCAGGAAGGTATGTTCCATAAGCGATTTGATATGGAAAACTATAGGTGCTGTTCACATTAACTTCCTTTGTTTCACCGTCAATGGTATAGCTACCCACGAATTGTGCAGTTTGGGGATACTCTTGATAATTGATAATCTGTGCCATTGCAATGGCCACACATCCTGCAGGTGCCTTTGTATTGTCTTCCTCAAAGATAGGACAATAGTTGTTATAGGGAGTTCCTTGTCCCCATTTTGTTTGCATCAAGGGTGCAATGGGTGTGTAGCTGGCCCTACGTGTAGCATTATTCAGACGAAGAGAATTCTCCATATGATGCTGCATAGCATCTAACCACCATTGAAGTCCCTCAGGCATATCGTTAGGATCAAATTTGCTTGCACCATAGGCTAACACTGCTTCAAAACAGTCGTCGCGACTTACGATGACGAAGCCCAGATCATTGGTAAACACGCTAAGGGTAGGCTTGTTCAGCACACGCTTTATTTCCATTTCAGCAGAACTACCCGCCCTATGGTTGGCAACAACAGCCAACTTCTGACGAGCAATCTCTTGCATCTGGGCTGTCGTTCGGTCTGCCGCCGATACGACCAATGCTATTAATGTAAAGAATAGTGTGGTAAATGTTTTCTTCATAAAAATAGGTTTGTAATTAAAAAGAGGAAAGGAAAGTCGTGCAAGCAGGCTAACCTCCTGCACAACTTTCCTCTATAGATTAAATTGCTTCAATTACTCTGCAAAGAAAGAATTTTCGGCTGTTTTATTCAGCATAGCCTTACGGTTTACCTTCTTGCCTGCAAATATTTTCCAATTTTTACGGGTAAGAGAGTGCTGCTTATTCTCCTTTTTAGTAGCAGCGCGTTTAGAAATTGCTGCAGGTGCTGCAGTGCTTCCCCAATCTACCTTAAGGGTCTCGACTGCTGCGGTCTGGTTAAACCATCCTTGAGATACAAAGTAGAAAAGACTGAAGGAGAATGTATTCGTTGCCTCGTTATACGTGCATGGGTATTCCTCATATGTTGCCTCTTCACCAAAAGCTGCCATGCAAGTTGGAACGTCACTCACATAGACAGTTCCGTATTTCTCATGAATAACACCAGTTAAATTTATGGGTACAGTTACCTTTCCGTTTGATTTATTCCAAGTAAATATAAATTCAGAGCCATTTCCCCAATCTGCAATTTTGTACATGTTGGGCTTATCATCACGCTGGAATACTGCGTAACCATCGTCTTCACCAGTCCACCAGAAATTATAGGTATATGTTCCTGTACCTACCTGTGTCCATGTGATATTTGCCAGTGTTTCATTGGTTTCACCGTAAATAATAGTGCCGTCCTCATTCTGGAATGTAATGTTGAGAACAATTTCTGACTTACCAAAAGTAGAAGCTCCGCCATTGATGTGAGCATAAACATCCTCACCCATAGCCTGAATACCTATCGGTTGATTAGCAACTTCGTCAGGAATGACAACCTTACCAGCAGCATTAACACAGAAGACTAGATGCTTGCCAGCTTCGTAAGGAGAAACAATCAAATAAGGTTCTCCATACTTTTCCTCAAAGCGACTGTAGCAGCCCTTATTGGCAGCCTCTACTTCGGGATCAGTAGCACCCTTAATAAGCATGACACCCTCTTTTTCAGATTTCAGCTTGTTTGAGGTAAACAATCCAGCAAATACAAGACCTTCAGTATTGAATACATAATCACTCACTTTTGCTGTATAAAGAGCCTTGTCAGGATCGATCACCAACTTGAAGTCTGTGCCCGGAGATATCTGATAGAATCCACCATCTTTGTAGTTAGCCATAGCTCTCAGAAGAGCATCTTTCGGGAAAGTAATAGCTCCGTTCTCATAGGTACCATAGTATGGTGCAGCAGATTCTTCATCATCTTTATTAAGATAGTAACCAGCCAAACTCCAGATGTAGAAGTCACCGTAACCCCAGTCTGAACCTAAATCACATGCTTTAGGAATAAACACTTTCTTGGGGTCTGTAGCATCAATGAAGATATAATAATCTTTGGTGTAATCGAAGCAGTCTTCACGGGTAACGCCCGGTCCTTGCCAAGATGTTCCAGGTTCCTGCGTAGGATCATTATACGGATAATGATAGTCGTAAGTATTAACAAGACGGAAATAACCAGGTTTGTCATCGCGCTCCTGAAGACGAGTAGCGAAAGTAAGATTCTGTCCACTAAACCATGAACCGCAAACTACATCTGTATACGATGCCCATCCCTCAAGTTTCTGCGTTTTGGCTGCATCCGTATAAATGAAACCTGCATCGTTCCACTTTACACGCATCACACTCAAGGTACACCCGTTAGAGGTACTATATAGTGAGGCCATATTGGGATCGGTGATGACCAGCTTCAAAATATATTCCTTTCCAACCTCAGCTTTGGGGAAGCTAACCACTGCAGTAGCGGTTTCCTCACCATCAGCAAATGTGGCAGGTGTTACAGTGAATACATCATCTGTATTTGTCTCAATATCAAAGTTTACAACAGCACTTCCAGTTGTGTTCTTACGTGTCAACTGAATAGTTGTCTGTGCAGGATCTGTAGGAGCAAGTTCTACTGAAAGGCTCGTCTTAGCAAACTGAACCTGTGCATAACCCTCGTTAGCATTCCACTGACCAGGACCATCGTACTCATACTCGCTATTTGAACAAGAAGCGAGTGCGAGCACGGCAAGTGCCATAGTCATTGTATATTTAAAAACCTTTTTCATATTAGAATTGTTTTTATTGTTCTCAGAAAATATTATTCCTCAACAGGTATTGGTGTATAAAGACCGGATGGATCTGGATTGTTATATCCAACAACACCCTTGTTATTATCCTCCTCTGTCTGAGAGATTACAAAGTTCATCCATGCAGGACGTACAGTAGTATTGATACGAGCATTTTCATCACTGATGTTAGAGTCTTTATAAACTCGTGTAACACCCATGTTCAGACGCTTGTAATCAAAGAAAGAAATACCCTCGCCAAAGAACTCAGCACGCTTTTGGGCAACAATTTCCTCAATGATTTCATCTTGAGCAGAAAGATTGCAGCTATACTTGCTATCACGATACTTCTTCATGAAGGTGTTGAGCAAATTCAGACCATCATTAGGATTATTGTGTGCAGCTGCCTCAGCCTCAATGAAATACATCTCCTCAACACGCATCAGTGGGAAAGCTGATGCAGCACCAATCTTGTAGTCAGCAGTCTCGCCTGCATTAGGACGGAACTTAATTGAAGCATAGTCAGGATAGTCTTCTGCAGCCTTGCTAATCAAGAAATTCTGCTTTCCGTAAAGACTGGAGGTCTTTGGGGCCTTATACATGTTTTTGCGGATGTCGCTATCGTTCATACGATCGTAGAGAGCCTTGCTAATCATGACGAATGGACCTGCGCCCGCATAACCAAAGGTTGTCTCATTAGACATCCATGATGTCCAGTTAATGATACCTGTCTTAACAGAACCATCCTCTGAAGTCTGCTGTGAGCCCCACATCCACTTGGTAATATCGTTGAAGCCAGTCTTGGAATTGGTGCATGCATCCTCGTCCATTGGCTTACTGAGAGTCTCATTAATAGCCTTACGAGCATACTCCTTAGCTTTAGCATAATCTCCTACCCACATGTAAAGACGGGCCTTCAGACCATATACACAGTCAAGATGTGGGAAGGTTCGAGTTAATTCCTCAGCCTTAGTAGCATCCTCTTCAAAATGAGGGATATACTCCTCAGCTTTGTCAAGATCGCTCAGGATGAATTCGAACATCTGCTCACGAGTAGCACGAGGGTTGTTACGAGCTTCTTCTTCAGTGGTTTTCTCAGTCACAATAGGAGCGGTCAAGCCACTTACGTTATTGCCGTCGCTATTGGTCGCGGTGGTAACATCAGTAGGAAGATACTCATACATGCGTGCAACATCAAGATAAGCCATTGCACGATAAGCATAGCCTACGCCTAAGTAGCCAAGAGCCTCATCAGATGCACCCTCTGGATTGATGGCACCAATCAGGTTGTTTGAAGTCTGAATCTGCTTGTAATAGTATCTGTAAATATAAGAAGCACGGGCCTGATTCTTGCTCAGGCTTACACATTCAGCCCAAGGAGAGAACCAGTCGTAACCACTGGCTGTAATGAACATATCACCAGTCAACACATCACGCATGTGGATCATGCAACCATAACCGAAATCAAAGTGGTTGTCATCATCAGCATCGTTCAGATACTGAGGCATGGCATTCAGCAGACCAACAGTAGCTTTTGATGAAGCAGCAATCTGATCAGCGGTAGCGCGATCGGTAGGCTCAACTTCATCCAGACAGCTGGTGTTGACAAAAGCCAATGAGAAGAGACCTACGGTCATTAATGATTTAATATATCTTTTCATATTCTTTTCTTTTTACTTTTCTACCTTTTTACTTGATTAAAGCGTAACGGTAATACCACCAGAGATTGTGCGAACAGCACCATAGTAAGCCTGGCTACCACCACCAGTAATGCTCTGGCGTGGATCCATACCCTGACGCTTAGACCATACCCAAATGTTATCGCCAACTACATATACACGAACCTTGGCTACGCCAATCTTCTGAGTAAGCGACATTGGCAGGGTGTAACCCAAAGTAATGTTGTTCAGAGAAAGATAAGTGGTGCTAGTCAACCAGCGATCAGAAGCTGATGCAGTGTACTGATCACCATACATCAGACGAGGAATATCAGAACTCTTGTTGGTTGGAGTCCATGCGTTCAGCAAGTCTTCGTGGAACATAAATCCACGGCTGCTACTTGTTGGAGATGCCATTGCAGAAGCGTAGTCGGCATCAAACATTTGTCCACCAAATTGGTATGAGAAGTCCATAGAGAAATCGAAACCTTTCCAGGTGAGGCTTGTACCGAAACCGCCGTATGCATCAGGCAGTGAAGTGCCACAGAGATGATAAGTAGCGTCAGATGGGTTGGTAACCTTCTCCTGACCTGTAACATTTCCGTTAGCATCCTTTACGTCCTTCCAGTACTGAGCCAGACCGGTCTCAGGATCAACACCAGCATACTTACGATAACGCAGGTTATACATAGACTCGCCTTCACCAATGAAGTAAGATCCGCTAACATAACCCTTTACGCCATCACACTCTGTTGTCTTGTTCTCCTCAGGAATGTAAGTAATCTTGTTGCTATTGGTAGCGATGTTACCATAGAGGCTCCAAGTCAGGTCCTTATTGCGGATTACATCACCACGAAGCTCAAATTCTACACCAGTGTTACGCATATCACCGATATTGTCGTAATAGCCACCAAAGCCGTATGAAGTAGGCAGTGAGAAGTAGAACAACATGTCCTTAGTCTTCTTATAGTAATACTCAACGGTACCACTCAAGCGATTCTTGAACAATGCGAAGTCGATACCGACATTGAATGTGCCAACAGTTTCCCAAGAGATATTTTCATTACCCATTGCATAGGGAACCAGTGATACATTGTCATTTGAGTTCTCAATAGAGTAGGTGTTGATATAGCGATATGCACCAATGTTATCGTTACCCTGCTCACCATAAGAAGCCTTCAACTTCAACTCATCAACCCACTTAGCCTTGAAGAATTCTTCCTTGTTAATCAGCCAAGCAGCACCGAATGACCAGAAACTACCCCAACGCTTGTCCTTTGCAAAGCGTGAAGAACCATCACGACGGAAAGAAGCACTGGCAAAGTACTTGTTATCGTAGTTATACTGAGCGCGAGCCAAGAAACCTTCTGTATTATAGTCAGAAGTGTAAGAATTAGCAGAACCCTTAACTACAGCACCAGCCAACTCATCATTGTCAGGAGAGAACTGGTTGCTCTTTGAACCATAGAGATAATAGTACTTATATTTATAAGCCTCGTGAGCAATCATTGCATCAACAGTATGCAGGCCGAAAGTGTGATTCCAGTCTAACTGCTGCAAGAAATTGGTGCTGACAGAACGAGTGTGATACTTATAAACGATACCCTTTGATGAAGCATACTGACCATACCATGGATTGGTAGTATTGGTCTGACGGCTCTCATTAACGTATACAGAGTTAGATGAAGTAAACTTGAAGTCCTTCAAGAAACGAATCTCTGCAGTACCTGCTGCCAGGAAAGTGTTGCCATTGTAGTTGTTGTGATCCAACTGGTTGGCAGACTGTGGGTTTGCCTGAGGCAAATAAGCACGAGTCAGACCGACAATCTTACCATCACCGTAGTCGTAGAGTGAAATACCAGTATTTGAATCCTGGATGATATTACCCTCAGCATCACGAACATACAAAGGATAAACAGGAGCCATTCTTGACATAGCGAAGATGTTACCAGATGAACCAGAAGAACCTTCCTCGTCAGGATTGGTCTGCTTAGCCTCGTAGTGAGTATAAGCGAAGTTACCGTAAATCTTAAGCCAGTCCTTAATCTGATAGTCAGCCTTCATTCGAGCAGAGAAACGCTCATAGCCTGAAGCAACGGTGATACCGTCGTTTTTCAGATAGTTTACAGAAGCATAGTAAGAACCCTTCTGGTTGCTACCTGTAGCAGTAGCGCTATATTCCTGGCGCAATGAGTTTTTGTAAGCCTCGTCGTACCAGTTATCTGGCATCAGCGTATAGGTTGTGCCCTCATAAGTATGGAGGTTACCCAATGTCGCATTGGGGTTCAGCTTACCATTCATACCAATCAGATTCTGACCTTCTGGTACATTATATACATTGTAACCCAGGGTATAGGTATTTTTACTATCAGGATTAATCATGTTATTGTTTGCCCACTGATAAGCCTGAGCATCAGAATAGCCCCAAGCATTCTTGGCATAGCTGTTCAATGCGCCATAGTACATCTCATAGTACTTAGCTGCACTGGTCACATACTTGTAGTTAGGAGTAGCCTTTGAGTTTGAACCCCATTTTGCATCGAATGTGATAGAAGATGTACCCTCACGGCCTTTCTTGGTCGTAATCAGGATGACACCATTAGCACCACGTGCACCATACAGAGCAGAAGCAGCAGCATCCTTCAAAACAGTCATTGACTCAATATCCTGTGTGCTCAGTGTGTTAAGGTCGAAGTTTGAACCATAAGCAACACCATCGACAACATAAAGAGGAGTTGTACCTGCATTAACAGAGTTGACACCACGGATACGGATAGTTGGTGTAGTCTGACCAGGAGCACCAGAGGCGTTGGTCAATTGCACACCAGCAACCTTACCTTTCAAGGCATCAGCAGCATTAGTTACCTGTACCTTTCCAATCTCGTCAGCCTTAATCTGGGCTGCAGAACCTGTAAAGGCTGATTTCTTTGCTGTACCATATGCAACAACAATCACTTCATCAAGTGAATGCTGGTCATTGCTAAGTACAATACGCATGTTTGGACGAGCACTTACCTCGATAGGCTCCATACCTACATAGGTAATGCGCAGGGTCGATTTTCCTGCGGGAACCGTCAGTGAGAAGCGACCGTCAGCGTCTGTTACAGTACCTACCTGTGTTCCCACAACCAATACAGAAGCACCGATAACGGGCTGTCCGTCATCCTGTGAGGTCACGGTACCATTAACTTTTGTCTGGGCCAATGCCGTTCCTACCATGAGGAAGAGCGCGGCCAAAAACATCATTAGTCTTTTTTCCATAAACACTCTCTTGT
>Ga0256407_10002892_pt1 | contig 31680 bp, 25 predicted proteins | sample RumenRJG_04DNA_FD_193489 | JGI IMG/M metagenome (GOLD analysis project Ga0256407, IMG submission 193489) | Bovine rumen microbial communities from Lethbridge, Alberta, Canada - RJG_04 | ecosystem: Host-associated > Mammals > Digestive system > Stomach > Rumen | place: Canada: Alberta...
GGAACCGTCGTGAGGACGATTGCGCTCCCGGGGACGCCCAACGACATGTGTCTTTCTCACGATGAAAAGACGATGTACGTCGGCTACGGCGACTATCAGGGGAAAATCTGCGCGGTCGATATCGAGTCGGGCGCGGTTACGGGAGAAGGGGTCGTCGGGCACACGCCCTGCGGTCTCTGTCTGACGTCGGACGGTTCGACGCTCTATATCTGCCTGCGTCACGAATGGGTTATCGAGAAGGTTTCGCTCCCCGATTTCAAGGTCGAAGCGCGCTATCCGGCGCTCCACGAGCCTTGCGACGCGGTCCTCACGCCGGACGACAAGTCCTACTTCGTCGCCAACTTCCTGCCCCTCGACCGTTCCGACGGCGCGAACGTCGCGGCGGAAATCACTTGCCTCGACACGGTTACGGGCGAAACGAAGCAAATTCGGCTCCCGAACGGGAGTTCGAGTATGCACCACGTCGCCCTCTCGCCCGACGGCAAATACGTCTACACGACGGCGATCCTCGCGCGCTATCAGCTTCCGACGACGCAGGTTGAACGCGGCTGGATGAACACGAACGGCTTCAGCATCATCGACGCGGAAAAGCGCGAGTTCGTCAACACCGTGCTCCTCGACGACGTCGATTCCGGCGCGGCGAACCCGTGGCCGATCGACGTCACGCCCGACGGCAAGCAGATTTGCGTCGGACTCGCGGGCACGCACGAACTCTGCATTGTGGACGCGGAAAAGACGCTTGAAAAACTCGCAGGACTCCCGAAAGACGCGGAAGACGCGAAAGAAAAAGGACTGTCGAACGTCACGACGGCGGATCAGGTTCCGCAGTTGCTCGCGTTCCTCGTCGGACTCAAGACGCGCGTCAAGCTCTCGTCGCGAACGCTTAACGGCAAGGCTCCGCGCTCTCTTGCGATTATCGGCAAGAAAGTCTACGTCGGCATGTACTTTACGGACAACATCCTCGTCGTCGACCTGAGCGCGCGCCGTCCTAAGGCGAAGGAATTCTGCCAGCTCGGTCCGGCGCCGGAGATGGACGCGGCGCGACGCGGCGAACTCGCGTGGAACGACGCCCAGCTCTGTTTCCAGACGTGGCAAAGCTGCCAGAGCTGCCATCCGGACGCCCGGTCTGACGCGCTCAACTGGGACCTCCTCAACGACGGCATGGGCAACCCGAAGAACGCCAAGAGCATGGTCAACGCGATCGCATGCCCGCCCGCGATGTGGCACGGCGTCCGCGTCAACGCGGAATACGCGATCCGCACCGGCTTTAAGTTCATCTGCTTCGCCAACGTTCCGGAAGAAACCTGCGTCGACGTCGAAGAATATATCAAGTCGCTCAAAGAAGTCCCGAGTCCGAAGCTCGTCGACGGCAAGCTCAGCGAGAAGGCGCTGCGCGGCAAGGCGGTCTTTGAAAATGAGAAATACGCCTGCGCCGAATGTCATTCCGGCGAATACTTTACCGACATGCAGATGCACGACGTCGGCTCGCGCGCGGACTACGACCACCGCGACGATTTCGACACGCCGTCGCTCCTCGGAATATGGCGCACCCCGCCGTACATGCACGACGGACGCTACGTCGATCTTCACGACGTCTTCATGGACGGCCGTCACGGCGACGTTCTCGGCGACGTCGACGAAATGACGGAAGAAGAATGCGACGATCTCGTCGAGTATCTCCTTTCGCTCTGACGCGGCGCTTTTAATCAGTCAAGGACAAAACGACAAATCCCCGAACGCGTTTTCTTTCGCCGGTTTGCGAAAGGCGCGTTCGGGGATTTTATGTCGAGTTTTCCGTCGCGACGGCGTTTCGAACGATTTTCTACGCCCTTGCGCGCTCTTTCACACGCGGACGAAGGGCTTGTCGCCGATGATCGCGGCGTATCGAGGAAACTGCGTCTTATACAGACTCTTTTCGGGAACGCCGTCGACGTGCAGAATCGAATAGATTTTCTCGGCGCGAGCGCACCAGAAAAGGTTGACGAAGGTCTTCAGATAGACGATCTCGTCGACGCCGTAATTCATGATATGCCCGATTCCTTCGGGATTGCAGACGAGGAAACCTCGTTCCGCGGCGGCGTTCAGGAAACGCACGCTGTCGGAATAAACGACGATCGGCGCGTCGCTTTCCTTCGCGAAATCTTCGGCGCATTCTTCGACCTTCGCGAGCGTCGCTTCGATAATCCGCGCCTGCGTCTCCGGGGGGAACGGTTCGTTATAGAGCGGAACGTCCTCGAAAACGCCAAGGGAGTTGACGAATCGCGCGTTGACGACCGCGTAACGCTCCGGCGTTTCATTCCGTGCGAGCGCGTCGAGAACGCGATCGGTCGGCGTGAACATCTCCCAGAAAAGTTCGCGCCAAACGCGCTCCCAGTCGGGAACGTTCGACGATTCAATAACGTTTCTACCGATAAAATCTTTGCATAGATACGCTTTTCCCGGTTCGAATTCGGGCAAAGCGTCATAGGGCGGCAAGTAACAGAACGGCTCGAACGTCCGAGGGAGTTCGGAGAACTCGGCGGACCAATCGATCTTATTCGGCTTGAGATAGTCTCTGAAGTCGAATCCCGCCCGATGGACAAATTTAAAGTCCACGCCGCTGCGGCGCGAAAGGTAACACAGTCCGACGGCAGTCTTGAGTCTGTCGGTTATCCCCTGATTTCGATTAGAATCGTCGATCACAAGGTAGACGCAACCCTTTGACGGCGCCGCGTTAGAACGTTTTTGCATGGAGACGGTTTCTTCGCAAAGGACTCGCGGTTTCACTCGCAACCTGCGACAGTCGCGCGTCGCGACGAAAGGATACGATTTCAATATTCGGTCGTTTCGAGAACGAGCGGGTTCGGCCCCCGGGCATGATGCGGAAAGCGTTTCGCGTATTCGACGCCGCATTCCCAGACGCGATCCCAGACGTCGAGAGAGAATCCGTTGATCTTGCGCCGGATCATTTGCTCGTCGTCGGAAAGGAAATTGGCGATTCGCGGCAGAAAGGAACCCCAGAGTCCGCTGTTGCGCGGGCCGGGAACGACGTCCTCGAGCCTCATTTGGTCGTAGGAGTTCACGCTCAGTAGCTTCATTTTCTGCTTGAGTCCGAACCGATCGACGAATTCGTCGGGATAACGGATCAAGACGGCGCAGTCGAGGTCGCAGGAGTATGCGGCGACGAGGAGCGGCCGCGTCGAACAGACGATCGCGGGATTCGCGTCGTGCGTCTTCATGATCTCGCAGAAATACTTCCACAGCGGCTTGCTGTTGGCGAGGTTAAACGCGAACCGCTCCCAGACGTATTTGAACTTCATCGAGCCCAACTCCGGACAGAGAGGCTTGACCATCGACTTTTTCGGTCGAATATTCGCGGGATTGTCGGAGTAAGAACCGCTCATGGGGAGGTCTCCTGAATTACCGTTAAATGGAATCGCAACGTTATTAAACGAGTCGGCGGCGTCGACGACGCCCTTTCTCAGCGTCGTCAATTAAAAAACCGACGTCTACGAAAACGCGTCGCCGTTCGCCAAAACGACGACGCGATCCATAATTGTCTTATCCGCTTATTGAGCGAAACTTTTAGTACATCGCGTCTCCTGCGAGTTTAATGGAGTTGAAGAGGTGCTGTTCGGGGTCCTTGTGTTCGAAGTGCCAGTTGGTTTGAAGGTACCCTAAGAGTCTTTCCGAAGAGAGATTCTCGCGGCAGAATTTGACAAGATTACCGAAGTTTTCGTCGCAGGACCAGTTGGAGCCGGTGGGAATCTGGTCGTAACCGGCTTTGTCTAGGTCGAGAAACGCCTGAACGTAGTTCGCGCGGTCTTTGTCCAACGTTTTGAGATCAAACTCGGCGTCGTAGTACCAGTTGCTCATGACGATCGATTTCGGCGCCCAGTCGAGGAAATCTCTGTGTCGCCAGCAGTAGTCCGCCCAAATCCACGGACGAACTTGGTTCTTTTCGCACTCGTTGATGAAGAAGAGGAAGTCATGCTTCCACAGTTCGCCCTGTCGGATGACGATATGCTCGTACGTGCTCTGATGACCAAACGTCTCTTCGTCGTAGCCAAGATGGAAGAAACGCGGACGGTCGAAGATTTCCGTGACTTCTTTGATCAGGTCGGCGCAGACCTCGTAATATTTCGGGGTCGAAACCATTCTGGAATACTCGCCGAGCCACAAGTCGTGACAGGCGGAGAAGTTCAGTTTCGGAATCGGTTCCAGACCGAGTTTTCGGAGCCGCGCCAAATCGTTTCTGAACTTTTCAATCGACCACGCGCCTTTCGTCGCAAGCTCGGGGTGCGACTCATATTGAATCCCTTCGCCGATATCGATCACGACCATGTTCAAGCCGGTCTGCGCGGCTTTCTCGGTAACAGCCTTCCAGAGGGCGTCGTCCCACGTCATATGATCGATCGGCGGCGTGTAAGCGCTCGGCGAATCGCCCCACATCTTCTGCCCGAGGTGAAAGAGAATTCCCCAGATCATAGGGCTCTGCGAAGCGGTCTCGGCGGCGTGAAGGGCCGTCTCGAGGGAGACCGTCACGGGAAGCGCCGCGGCGGCGAGACTTTGTTTAAGAAAAGTGCGACGAGTGGTCATCTGAGCTGCTCCTTTTAACAAAATTGACGGCGTTTGGGTTTAGTCTCGCCAAAAATCGTCGACGGGCGCCGCGCCGTCTAGAAAAACGGATTCGCGCAAACGATTCGTCGATCGATTCTTCGGCAAAGTCGTTCCGTCGGAAAGAACCTCGCGACGCGATAAGTTTACCACGCCGCAACCCGGCGCGCCATAGCGTTGAGAGAAAAAAAGCGTCGCTGTCGCAAGTCTGAAAAGTGAAGGGACGCCGCGCGCGTCATTCGCAGGTCAAAAGAACGCGGAACCCGATATCGTGCTTTCCATAGCGTTCCTCCTCCGCAAATCGACTCGCGGAACGAACTTCGCAGGGATAGGAATTAGACGCGCCTCCCCGAATCGAGCGGTATTTTCCACGCTCGGGTCCCGTCGGATCGACGGCGTCGCAGGAAGGATAGTCGTCGCTCCAATCTAGAGTCCATTCCCAAACGTTCCCGTGCATATCGTACAATCCCCAAGCGTTCGGGGCGTATTTCGCGACGGGCGTCGGCATATGACTGCCGACGTTCGCCTTGTCGTCGTCCCAATGGTCGCCCCAGTTATAGGCGGTCGTCGTACCGGCGCGACAGGCGTATTCCCATTGCGCTTCGGTCGGAAGCGTCGCCTTGAGACCGCGAGGCAGACGCTTGGTCAACCATCGACAGAACTTCAGGGCGTATTTATGACTCACAAAGACGGCGGGGAGATCGCCGTTCTTATGCAGAACGCTTGGATTCTCCTTCATAATCTCCTTGAAAAGCCTTTGCGTGACTAGGGTTTCTAACATCCAGAAACCGCGCGTGAGCGTCACGTCGCGTTGCGGCGTTTCCTCGCTAAATGTAAAATCGTAGCCGTCTTCTCGCGACGCGTCGGCGGCCGCTTTACGTTCGTGTTCGGGACAGCCCATTTTGAACTCGCCCGCAGGAATCCAGCAAAAGCCGTATTCCCTCCTACCGATCTTCAGCGTCTGACGGAACCCCGCCGGACGCGTCGAGGATTCCCGCCACGAAGAAATCGCGTTTTGGTTTTCGTCCATCGTTATTGATTCCCGTATATTTACGACGATCAAGGAAGGGACAAACGGAACGGCGCTCCGTTTGAAGAACCGCCCGCAAAAAAAGCGACGACGCGCGGAAACAATTCTACGCGTCGCAAATCATTCGAGAATCAAGCGCCGAGAAAAAGCTCGGAACGATTTAAAAGAATCCTCGATTCGCATCGGAACGATCTTAACGCCCCGCCGCCTGCAAAATTTCCTCGACGGAAACTCCCGCGCGTTTCGCCGCTTCCTCAATTGGTACGAAACCGTCCGCAACAAGGGCGGCGAGCATTCCCAACTTCTCGGCTTGCATTTCGGCGCGCATTTCGGCGCGACCTTCGGCGCGACCTTCGGCGCGACCTTCGGCCCTAATATCTTCTATCGCTTGGCACATATCGATTGTCTCCTCGTTTTCGGAAAAGTGAAAATCGGAATGCGTAACGGTTCTTATCATGTTCGCCGTCCGGCGGGACAGCGTTCGGAAACGAGCGTCGCCGCTCGTTATATCACGGAGTTTCGTTTTATCCCCGGAGTATTTCACATATTTGAGCGCGAGACTCAGTTCCGTGTGGAATTTCGAAAAGGACGCGTCCTCGATTTCGGCGGGCGCTATCACGTTCAAATCGTAACGCGGAAGGAATCGGGCGATTCTTTCGTCCGGGACGTCAAACATTTCGGCAAGCGATCTTGGCCCCGTCCACGGATCGGAACCGGTATAGCAGACCGCCGTTATGATAGGCGTCAACCGGTCCGTCGCGCTGAAGTTGGAGAGATACTCGTCCCCCTTTAAATTCCGCGCGGCGTTTTTTCTTTCAATCTGCGATAAGTAGTACGCTACGTCGTAGAACAGGTTTCTTAGCGGCATGGCGTAATTGATATACGACTGATTCTCAATCCCGAGCGCGATATACGCGACGCGATCGTCCGTCATGATCGTCGTCTTGCCTAAAAGATCGCGCTGCTTCTGGATCGAGAATATCTTGCCGTCTCGCCCATGCGGGAGCGCGATCGCGACGGGGTCCAATATCTCCAACCCTTCGGGCTTAATAATCTGATCGCCTTGGTATATCAGGAAATTGAAAAAGTCGGCAAACGTCGCCTTATCCCGCATATACTCTTTCATGACCGTATCCGTATCCGACATTTAAACGTCCCTCCGACAGATTCGATCGCGGCGTTCGTCTCAGACCCGACGCCTTCGGCGGATATTGTACCCCGAATTGAAACGGACGTCCACGCCATGACGAGGAAAAACGTCGCAAAATTGCAAGAAGGAACGCGCGGTAAACTTACGCTTTACGCGAAACCAAGAGAATCGCGCCGTCGCCGTTAATTTGACGTTCCGAGGACGAAGATTTGTTTCTCCCCGTTGGGCGTCAGAACCGTCTCATATCTCCCGACGAGCGAGATTTCCTTCTTGCCGACGATATCGAGCGTCGACGGGATCCATTGGAAGAAGCGGCGGTTGAAGTAGAGCGTCTTCGTGTTGGAATAGGCGTCGCCGGGGACGACGGCGTTCGTGAGTCCTTCGTTGTCGATGCGGTATCCGCCGAGATCGACGTCGTAGGCGCCCGCCGAAATATAGCTCCCGCCGACGTAAATCCGCTGATAGACCGGCTGCTGCAACGACTCCCAGCGACCGCGCCACGCCGCCCAGAATCGCCACGAATACGGCTCTCCTTCAGGACGCCCCGACGCGGCAGGACAGTAGACGTCGAAAACAAAGCTCGGATCGGGACGCCCCGTCTCCGAGACGATAAAGCACGCGCGGCCCTGCCAGACGCCCGCGTCGTTCTGCGTCCACGCCGATAGAAGGCGGCACGGTCGAACGTCGAACTCGGGCGTCCATGGCGGCGCGGCGCTGGGCGTCTCGTAACCGGAAACCTCGTCGGGCGTAAGTCCTGCGCGGACAATCTCGCGCGCCGCGTCGCGCGTTACGTTTAAGTTTCTCATGGTCGACTCTCCTTCTTACGTCGGCGCCGTCCACTGCGACGGCCCCTCCGTCGGCAGTCCGAGCGCCGTAAAATCGACAGGCTCGTACGGCGATCCAACCCGCCACGTCGCGATCGGCGCGACCGTCGTTCCCGTCGCGTCTAACGCCGCGCTCTCCGCGAGCGGCTCGCCGTCGCGCGCGCCCGACGCCTGATATTCCTGATACGTCCCATACCGCGCCGTCCCGCCGACCGTCCAGCGCCAAATTCGCGCGAGCGTCGCGCCGCGTCGAACGTGCGTTCCCGAGTTCGCGTAAAGTTGGTCGTACGAACGAGGATTCGCGAGCAGCCCGACGTCGACCCGATAATACTTCCACGTAACCGTCGACGGTTGTCCGCCCGCGTCCGTCGTCTCCGCCGTCTCTGTCCCGTAGCGCGCGTTGAACGATTCGAGTCGAATCGTTCGCGGAGGAAACGTCATCCCGCAAACGACGATTGTCGAAAGGTTGATCTTCCCCTGCGCCGCCCAGAAGAGTCGCGAATCGAAGCCCGAAACGGGGACGTTGTACGAGAACTCGATCAGCGTCAGCCCTCGCGTCGTCCGCGCCGGAATCCGCGTCCCCGCCGTATTGCACAGGGGCGCGGGGGAAAAACTCCCATGCGGATAGAGGAGATCGTTCACGCCGGGGTAGAACCGCGACGTCGTCTCCTCCGTCGAACGCGTCGAGAGTCGGAACGAGTACGGGGCGAGCGACCACGGCGGCGTGAGTTCCGACGTCTGTTTGAGAAGGGAGAGCGTCAGCGTCGCGACGACCTGAACGCGCCCCGACGCCGTCGGAGGACGTCGGGCGATCTCGATTCCTTCGACCGTAAAGTAAAACGCCAGCCCGCCGCGCCGCTCGATCAGGAGCGCGTCCTTGCGACTCCCATTCGACGTACGCGGCGTCCTCGATAAGTTCGCGCCGAGTCGGCGCGGCGGCGTTCCGGGTCAAGCCGTAACGTCGGCGGAACCGGCGCAGAAGTCCGGGATATCCGAGCCCTGCGCCGTCGCGGAGTTTTTTCGCGCCTCGTCCCAAATCTCAAGTTCTTTCTCGAGCGACTTCTGCGTAAAGTCGAAAATATCGCCGAAGAGCGCTTCGCAGAGCGCCCCGTGACGCTCGAGCATCCTCGCGGCGTTCTCCTCGCCGATCGGACGCGCGTCCGCGCCGTTCAGGAGCCCTCGGGCAAGCGCGTAACGAACGCGGTCGTAACGCGTCGTCAGGTCGTTGAATCGCAGGCGTTCCGCGCCGTTGAGTCGACGGATTCGGAATTCTTCCGTTCCGCGACGAATCGTCGTCGTGTCGTCGTAACAGGGCGCGTTCATAAACTCGTTGACGTCAAACATGATAGGGTTCCTTTCTGAAAAAGCGTCGTCAGTTGCGCGCGGTCGTCGAGACGACGGGCATATTCGCGCCCGCGCCCCCTTCCGGGAGCACGCGGATTCGCGTTTCGGATCCCGCGTCGTTCGCGCCCGCGCTCGGGGAAACGTCGACGATCTGACAGTTCGCGACGCTCACGTGGTAAACGAGCGTCTCGTGCGGATCGTCGTACGTGTATTCGAGCGTAAAGACGTCCCCCGCCTTCTGATGCTCGAGCAATCCGCCGTAGGTCAGTTCGAGAGGCGTTCGCGTTATGAGCGTAATCGTTTCGAGCTGTTCCGGCTTCCCCGCGTAAGCGTAGCCCGTCGGCTCGTTCGGATTGTCCGTGACGTCGGTCCAGACGGGCGCGGCGGAGCATGCGGGCGCAGTCTTCGATTTGCAGTTGAACTCGTAATAATCGCCGACGTTCGCGGTCGCGCCGCTTGCGGAGCTTTTCGTCGCAAGGGTCAGCTTCGCGCGAAGAAGGGAATTCTTGCGCACGACTCCCGCCTCGTTCCAAAGATTCGTTCCTGACATGATTTCGTTATTCCTCCTCAAAGATTTCAAATTCGACCGCGACGGACGTCTTGTACCGTCCGTCGACAACTTCGGGCGTCGCGCGACGAACGCCCGTCGGATAGACGAGCGCGCGCCGCGTTCCGTCACGCGCCGTAAAACCGCGAGCGCCGGGCGCGCCGGGTTCAAAAAACCGCGCGACGCGCTCCGCCGCCGCGTCGAGTCGCGCCGCGCCGTCCCCGAGCCGCGCGTTCAGAACGACGACCCCGTCGACCCGCGATTTGACCCCGCGCTCCGTTTCAAGGCAAGCGTCGCGCTCCGCGACGTAAGTTTCGAGAAAAAACTCGGCGTCCCCGACGTCTGCGACCTCGTTCGGCGCGACGACGAAGAGCGCCCCCTCCTTCTGCAGCGTCCGCAATCCCGCGCGAAGATACTCCAGAATCCGTTCGCGTCGCATCGCCCCTCCCTTCTACGACCGGGCGCCTTCGAGCCGATACGCCGCGACGCGCCCGCCGACCCGAATCTCTTCGACCGCTTCGATCCGATATTCCCGCCCCGCGACGACGAGCCGATCGATCGCCGCCCTCGGCGCCGCGCTCAGCCCGACCGCGGAAAGAACCCCTTCGAGCCGCGCCTCGCGCCGTCGCAAAAGCGTCGGCGTCCGCGTCGAAACCGTCCCGTCCGCGATCCGCGACGCCCCTTCCCGACCGATCGCCGCCGAAGGAACAAACCGCGCGCGCTCCTCCTCAAAACGCGGCGCAGCGCCCCCGGCGTCCCCAGTCGGACGCCGAACCGTCGCCGATTCCCCAAACGCGTCGATCAGCGCGTGAACGTATCCTCGCTCGCCTGTAAAAACCTCTTCCATGACCTTCGTCTATCCTCCCCGCGACGAAAAATCCTGTCGCCCTCTAAAAATATCCGTAAGGCGCGTTTTTATGCCCGTTTTTTAGGAAAAAAAGAGGAGCGAAACTTGCTGGCGAGAAAACAAATTCTTTGGAGAGTTCTTCATGCGCTCGACAGAAAAAATGTCGTCGACTTCGTCAAAGATCGATTGGAACGTCGCAGAAATAGTCCTAAAAATGGATTCTAATCTTCGAAATCGCCGTCCTGAAAAGGATTTGTTTCAAAAAGACTAAAACTCTCCTTTTTCTGCGCGGCGCGTGTTGATTCCTTTCCTTAAAATCGTTAGAATCATAACCAACGTATGAGCACCGGAATCTTCGTCTATTCTGGCGAGGATTCTATAACGATCCCCCCCCTGATTTTAAGGAACAGTCAGTAATGAAAAAATCGACGATCGCCAGCGCAGTCGTCTGCGTCGCGGTAGCTTTTGCCGCTTCCAACCTCTTTGCGCAGGGTATTTTCCGTCCGTTCCGCGCGTTCCGCGTTTATCGAGTCCAGCCGGTACAGCGCGCGCAGCCCGTCCAGTGTCCGCAGCCCGCCGCTGAAAACGCCGAATCCGTCGCCAATGGAGAAACCGCCGTGTCCGCTACTCAACCTACCGCAACGTCTGCAGAATTCGGCAAGACGAAAGAAGGCGAAACCGTTACCGTCTTTACCCTTACGAACGCGAACGGCCTTTCCGCTAAGATTCTCGACTTCGGCGGCGTCCTCTATGAGATGAACGTCCCGGACAAAGACGGAAATTTCGCCAACGTCTCCTGCAACTTCCCGACCGTCGAAGAATATCAGACGGTTCGTCCGTTCTTCGGGTCCCTCATCGGTCGCTACGGCAACCGCATTAAGGCGGGCAAGTTCAGCATCGACGGTCAGGAGTATACGCTTCCGGTCAACGACGGTCCGAACGCGCTCCACGGCGGGCTCAAGGGCTTCGACCAGAAGATTTGGAAGGGCGAAGCGACCGCCGACGAAAACGGCGCTTATCTGACCCTCAAGTATACCGCCGCCGACGGCGAAGAAGGTTATCCGGGCAATCTCGACGTCACGGTCGTCTACTCCCTCAAGAATGACAACTCGCTCACGATCGACTACACGGCGACCACCGATAAGGCGACCGTCCTGAACCTGACGAACCACACCTTCTGGAACCTCGCCGGATGGAACGGCGGCTCGATCTGCGACCATATCCTCCAGCTCAACGCGCCGAAGTACCTCCCGACCGACGAATCCCTCATCCCGACCGGCGAAGTCGCCGACGTCACCGACGTCCTGAACTTCACGACGCCTAAGGCGATCGGTCAGGATATCAAGAAGGTTACGGAGCCTCAGTTCCGCGGCGGTTACGACCACTGCTTCGTCCTCGCCGACAAGCCCGCGGGCGAAATGGGCCTCTGCGCGATCGTTAAGGATCCCAAGACCGGACGCGTCATGAAGATCGACACGACCGAGCCCGCCGTCCAGTTCTATTCCGGCACCGTCCTCGACGGCACGACCGGCGTCGGCGATTACAAGTACGAGCAGTACTACGCGTTCTGCCTCGAAACTCAGCATTATCCGGACTCCCCGAACCAGCCGAGCTTCCCGACGACGCTCCTCAAGCCGGGCGAGACCTATCGTCACACGACGGTTCATACGTTCTCCGTCGAAAAGTGATCGATTACGAACCGACGACGCGCAAATTCCGCGGCAAAGGTCGCTAACCATCGCGGCGGGTTCGGAATCGTCTTATCGCGATTCTGAATCCGCCGTTCTTTTTACATCGACGCGCAGAAATCGACTCAAACAAGCGACCGTGTGAAAAAATTTCCTCTTTCCCGCTGTTGCTTTCTTGCGTTTTCTGTTACAATTCTGACGCCGCTTGAGGAGGACTTCGTTTCTGAATCAAACGGTCTCGCTTCGGGGCTCCGACGCGTGTCAAATTAGACTCACCCTTTTCATTTAAAGGAACCTTATGGCTTTATTTGAAATCGAAACGCCGGCTCATATCGTCATCGCTTGGGCGGACGACGAAGAGGGCGCCAAGAACGCTCTTCGTGAAAATTACCCTGGCGAGGACCCGATCCGCGTCACTAAGCGTCCTCGAGACGTTTGGGTTATCTCGAAGGCCGTGCTCGGCTTGACCGGCGCCGTCGAAACGAGCGAACTCGCCAGAGAATGTCTCTACAGGGCGGGCGGCGACAAACTCCACGCGATCCGCATCTATATGCAGGAGACGGGAGTCGACCTCGATTCGGCGCGCAAGACGATCGAATCCAACATCGTCTACGGCTGGTGATTTCACATGACGAACGTTCAATCGCAAGACGCGTCTCGACAATAGGGACGCGTCTTTTTTTATCCGTCGTCCCCCTACTCCCCGTTTAAATCCGAGCCGTTTCTGCTATAAATAGAGCGCGGCCTCGACGCGGCGGCGCGGCGGCGAAAGGGACGACTCTTTCGTAGATTAAGGCAGATTAACGACGTCGCGTCGCGACGCCAATCTTGAGTCCGCCCGTTCGACGGTCGGTTGCGATCGATTATTAGGAGCGAATTTTCATCGATGAGCGAGTTACACGAGGAATGCGGCGTCGTTGCGATTTATCATTTTGTAAACGACGAGGCGTTGAAGGAACCGTCGGAGCTTTGCGGAAGTATCAAGCCCACTGAAATCACTCGACTCTTGCCGAGAATGTTGCTCGACGTCCAAAATCGCGGTCAGCTCTCCGCCGGAATAACGTCGTACAACGAGAAGAGAACGCCGTTGCTCTCGACCTATAAAGACGTCGGAACCGTCGCCGAAGCGTTCCATCAGAACCATAAGGACGAGTTCGAAAAGATCATGAAGAACCTTATGGGGAACGCCGGCATCGGGCACGTTCGTTACGCGACGTGCGGACGCGACGACGTCAGCTACGCGCATCCTTTCGAGCGCCCCCATATCAAAAGAAACAAATGGTTTAGCTTTGCGTTCAACGGCCAGCTCGCCAACTACGAACAGCTCAAAGAGCAGCTTCTACAGCAAGATCCCAACGCCTGCTTCGCGCGCGAAACCGACGCCGAAATCATCATGCATCTGCTCTGCGCGGCGTTGAAGAACTCCGAACGCGATCTCTTGCAAATCTGCCGAAAAACGATCGTCTCGATCAACGCTTCGCCTCGCAACAAGATGGAACTGTTGCAATACGTCGCGAACTCGACGGACGACGACAAGCGTCAAGGCGCGTCGGGCTCCAAGTTTATCCCGCTGGATCAAATTGAAACCATCACGCTCGACGGCGCTTTTAGCATCGCGTTTCTCAACGCGCTCGGCGAAATGTTCCTCGCCCGCGATCCCCACGGAATCAAACCCCTCTGCTACGCCACCGACGGAAAGCTTTTCGCCGCCGCCAGCGAAAGCGTCGCGCTCTTCAACCTCGGGTTCAACCACGACGACATCAAGGACGTGCCCCCCGGAGGCTGCGTGATCGTTAAGCCGGACGGGACCGTCAGCGTCGAAACGTACACGCCCTCGCCGCGAACGGCGCATTGCTTCTTCGAGTGGATTTACTTCGCAAACGCCGCGAGCGTCCTCGACGGCAAAAGCGTTTATATGGCGCGAAAAGCGCTCGGCGAAAGGCTCGCCGCGCTCGAACTCAAAGATTATGAAGAGGCGCAAAAACGCGGCGGGAAAGGGTCCGTCGGCGATCTTTACGACGGCGACACGATCGTCGTGCCCGTCCCCGACACGAGTCGCGCCGCCGCCGAAGGCATGGCGCGCGCGCTCAATCTCCCGTGCCAAGAAGGGCTCATGCGTAACCGTTACAGCGGTCGAACCTTCATCGAGGGAGGCGACTCGCGCGTCCGCAAGGCGATGACAAAATACACGCCCATGCCGCAAGTTCTTGAAGGGAAACGCATTCTGCTTGTGGAAGATTCGATCGTTCGATCGACGACAATGCGCGTTCTCATCGAACGCATCAAGACGGTCGGGCACGCAAAAGAGGTGCACGTCCGCGTCGCCTGCCCGCCGATCGTCGCGCCCTGTTTCTACGGAATCGACATGTCGACCTACGGCGAGCTCTTCGCCACGCAGTTCTTCCGCGAAAAATACTCGAACGAAAGCCTTGCCAATAACGCCGACCTTACCGTTCTCTGGCAGCTTACCCCTGAAATGGAAGTTGAAATGGCGGAAAAACTTGGGTGCGATTCTCTGCGCTACCTCCCGGTGCGCGAACTCGCCAAGGCGATCGGAATCCCGACGATGAACCTCTGCCTCGCCTGCGTCAATCACGAGTATCCCACCGAATACGGTTTCAAACTCTCCCAACGCGCGCGGCAAATCTTCGCGAAAGGTCTTGCGCAAAGCCGAACCTACGAAAGCTGAGAGAAAACGCCCTACAAAGAATAAACGCCGCCGAGTTTGTCGTTTGATAAACCCGGCGGCGTTTTTCCGCCTGTTTTTCCGCCTGTTTTTCCGCCTGTTTTTCCGCCTGTTTTTCCGCCTGTTTTTCCGCCTGTTTTTCCGCCTGTTTTTCCGCCTGTTTTTCCGCCTGTTTTTGAGTAAAAACAGGCGGAAAAAGCGTCGTCCTATCAGAAGCGGATTATGAATGTTTCACGACCCGATAAGGAACGTCGGCTCGTCGTGGGAGATTGTAAGGACGTTCGTTTGGAAGAAATTAGGACTTCCAAACGAGATTCCGCAATTTGATAGACGTTTAGAACGCGACTCATAAAGCCGATAGAACATTTCCTCGCGCTCGAGCGCGACGCCATAATGAATTTTGCGATGGCAAAGTGGGCAAAGACATATAAGATTTGCGTAAACGTCTAATCGACTTTCAAATTGCGTTTGAAGTTTAAGCGGAATAAGGTGATGACCTTCCATGAAAGGTTTACGATTAGACTCCGCGATAAAACTCTTGTGATCAGGGTTAAGTTCACACCGCCAATCGGCAAAAGCAAGCGCCTGAGTCCTTAGAATATTCGACCTCTTCTGAGTCTCTCGTCGGACAAAATTCGTCGACTCCGGCGGCAGGGGAACGTCAAGTTTTGTTATCTGTTCTATCGAGTCTTGCGACAATTCTCCAGCCGCAAATTGGCAATAGTTTTTCAGACCAGAACTGTACATCCGGTTGCCCCGCTTATCCTGCTCGCAAAATTCAGGATCGGAATTGAGAACTTCCTGCGCCTTCTTAAGATAGTCCAAATCTAATATTTCGTAGACGTCGTTTTCAACGTATCCTTTGTCTTTTAATCTTTTAGAAACGCTATTGAGCGCAACGAAGTAATGTTGAACCGTCGAACGTTTCAACCCTTTGATTTTTGTCAAATACAGGGCGTAATACTCTTTAAGCGCTTCTGTTCTATTGCTAGACAAGGCGACGTCAATATCACGTTTATCGTCAGACATAGTTTAAACTACTCGTCTATTTCATCTTAGAGGGAAAAAACAAGCGTCGCTCAAACCATTCCCCAGCGGCGTCGGAGGAGCCAATCGGCGATCATAAGGGCGACGAACGCGAGGAAGACGAAACGCGAATCATAGAAGGAGAATTTTTCTTCTCGCGTGTCGACGATCGAACGGCTTTCCCGACGCAGTTCGTCGAGGTAATCTTTAAACTCGCCGGGCGCGATCGTCCGGCCCTGCGTCGCGACGGCGAGGCGTTCGAGGTCGTCGAGGGCCGCGCCGGGACGTTCGAGTTCGAGGTTCTTTTCATAGACTAAGAATCGCGACCGCGCCGTCTGGAGCGTTTCGCCCGATTCTGAAATAAGCGCCGCCTCGATCTGGTAGTCGCCGAGCGCGTCGGTTCCAGGGCCGACTCCGCGCCACACGCCCTGCTCTCGAGTCAACGCGACGGGCGTTCGCGAGCCGTCTGGCGCGACGATCGACGCTTCGGCGCGGACCTGCTCGACGTTTTCGCCCTCTTTCGGGCGGTAAACGACGCTGAAAACAGCGCTCTCGCCGGGAACGAGACGCGACGAATCCGTCTCGATCGCAAGCTCCCCTTCGAGCAGTTCGTCCGTTCTCGCGGACCACAGAATCAACTGTCGCCAGAATTTCGCGTGTTCAGTCTCCTTGCCCCTCATGCGCCACCGCCAAGTCGAATCCGTCGCGACGACCGCGACGCGTCCCAGACCGTAGCGCTGCGTCGTCAGAAGCGGATAGCTCGGCGCGTCGGCGCCCCCTGACGCGGCGCGCGCGACGAGGAGCGTCGTGGCGTTGCGCTTTACGCGCCCAAGACGGTAAACGTCGGATAGGGGCGGAAGCGAGCGCCAAAGTTCGACGTTTTTCTTCTGGTCGACGCTCAAACTGATCGCAAACGCGTCGCGCGACTCAAGCGCGTCCGTCGCCGGCTCCGCGCGGTAATCGCCGAGGAGCCGCGCGCGATTCGTCCGCGATTCGCTCGATTCGAATTCCGTGAGATCCACGTCGAGCGGAACTCTGCCGACGCCTTTGATTTCAATCGGAACCGCCGCCGCGAGAGGCGTGTCCGCATAGCCGCCGAGCCCAAGGGAACGCTCCCCCGCGAGAATCACAAGACCGGCGCCTTCCTCGACGCGCTCGACGAGCGCCGCCAACTCGTCCTTCTGAAACGCCGACGCGTCGACGTCGCCGAGAATGTACGTCGCGTATTTATCCGGCGCGAAAAAAGGTTCAACGAGCGATTTACGCGCGCCGGTAAGCGTCGAGACAAGTTCCGCTTCCGTTTTGCCGGGAAATTTGGACACGAGCGACGAAACCGGCGGACGCCAATACCGGACGGAAACGTCGGAGGAAGAATCGAGCGCGGCGCGTAAGAAATTCTGTTCATAACGCCGCGCGCCTTCGATATAAAGCGCTTTAACGCCCCCGTCGATCGCCTTGACGAACGCGCTGAGCTCGTTGTTCGTCTCGAGAAGTTCGCGCGGTTGAATCGGGGTCGAAACGCGTAATTTCCATTCCCCTTCCGTCGCCGGCTTGCAGGTAAACTGCCAGGGAATCGTCGCGTCGTCCGATTTCGGGACGACGGTCGCGGTTCCGACGACCGTCGTTTTTCCCGGCTCCGTCTCGAGCTCGAGTTGAACGGGGAGTTCTTTGTTTGCGAATCCGAGCGCGCGAAGTCGACCTGAAACGACAAGTTCGTTTCCGAGAAAAACGCGGTCGTTAGCGCGGAGATCGTCGATCGCGACGTCGCGAACCGACGCCGAGCCGTCCTTCGACCCGAAAGGCGCGACCGTAATCGGACGTTCCGCGTCGCGATAGCGTAGCGCGACCTCTTGCGGAGATTCCGCGTCTCCGTCCCACGTCCGCTGCGCCCCGTCGGAAAGGAGCGCGACGCTCAACAAACGCTTCCCCGCCGTCGCTTTCAACGCTTCCGCGAGCGCGTCCCCAAGCCGCGTTTCTCGCCCCGTCGGCGCTGCGGGAAACGTAACGACGCCGTCGGCGACGGGCAGTTCCTCGATCGTTTCCCCGAAGCCGACGACGTGAACGTCGCACCGTTCGGAAAGCGCTTTGAGAGAATCTTGAGCGTCGGCAAAGGCGTCGCGCATCGCGTCGTAACGGCTTTTGCCAGAAGAATCGCCGTCTTCGACCGACATGCTTTCGGAAAGGTCGCAAAGAATCTCGACGGTCGCGGGCAGTTCCTCGACGACGACGGCGACCCACGACGGACGCGTAAAGAGAATCGCAAAGATCGGAATCGCAAGAAGTCGAACCGCCGTCTCCGCGCGTTTACGAAAGACCGACGTTCCCCGAAACCTGGGCGGGAACGCCAACACGGCGCCCGTAATCACGGCGAGCAAAACCGCGACAAGCGTCCAACTGCCGCCGAGCGGATTGAAGGATATCGGGATCATGGGCGCAAAGGAAAGGGCGGGAGGAACGAAACCACGGCGCGACGAGGCGCGTCGGAACGACGCCGTCTATTATACGCAGTCGAGCGTCCTGTCGCCAGACCAAAAAGAAAGGAGAAATCTCGCAAAGAGTTCGACATGGAGAGCCGAGAGTCGGACGAAAGGCGGCGTTCCGACTGCGGAAATCCGGAGCGCGACGGTCCGAAGTTCGCCGCCGGACCTGTCTTTTACGCCTGAGTTGTTCCAATTCCAATCTTTTACCGCAGTCGGCGCTGTCATTTCCGAAGGGTTGATTTATAGTTTAAAAGAGTTCAACGTCCCGAACGCAGTCTGAAATCATTCAAACGCTAAGGAGGAAGAAATATGTTCAAAGATATCTTTGAAAACGTCCGGAAAAATCGCCCTTTGATTCATAACGTCACTAACTATGTGACCGTCAACGATTGCGCCAATATTTTGCTTGCCTGCGGCGCGTCCCCGATTATGGCCGACGAAAAGGAGGAAGTTGCGGAAATTACCTCAATCTGCGCCGGGTTGGTTGTCAATATCGGCACGCTGAACAGCCGTACGATTGAATCCATGCGGATCGCAGGCAAACGGGCCAACGAGTTGAATCGTCCAGTCGTGCTTGACCCCGTGGGAGCCGGCGCTTCCAAACTCCGAACCGAAACGGCGACGTCGCTTCTCGAAGAAATAAAATTCGCCGTGATCCGCGGCAATATCTCCGAAATTAAGACGCTTGCCTTAGGCGTCGGCACGACAAAAGGCGTCGACGCCGACGTCGCAGACAAAGTAACCGAAGAAAATCTTGACGAGACGATTTCTTTTGCAAAAGCGTTTGCGGAAAAAACGGGAGCCGTCGTCGCCATTACCGGCGCTGTCGACGTCGTCGCCGATAGCAAAAAGGCGTACTGCATCCGCAACGGGAGTCCCATGACGTCCTCCGTTACCGGAACGGGCTGTCAACTTTCCGCGATGACGGCGGCTTTTGTCGCCGCCAATACCGACCGTCCCTTGGAAGCGACGGCCGCCGCCGTTTCCGCCATGGGTTATGCAAGTGAAATAGCGCGCGACAGACTCGCTGAAGGAGATGGTAACGCAACCTACCGAAATTACATCATCGACGCGATTTACAATATGACCCCAGAGGCGCTGGAGAAAGGCGCGAAATACGAAGTGCGATAGAGAACCGCCCAAAACGGCTTTTTATAGTTTCTAAAAAATTTTGAACGTCGTTCCAAACGTAGCGGCGTATGAATATAAAACGCGTCCAGAGTTTTCGTCTGAACGCGTTTTTCTTAAAATCCGCAACCGACGCTTTGCGCGAACGGGTCACATATTCTGCTGAATCCACTCGGCGATCTGGACGGCGTTCGTCGCGGCGCCTTTGCGGAGATTGTCGCTCACGCACCAGAAAGCGAGGGAATTGGCGGCGGTCAGGTCTTCGCGAATACGACCGACAAAGACTTCGTCCTTGTCGTGGCAGTGGAAGGGCGTCGGATACGATTTGTTCGCAAGATCGTCCATGAGGACGACGCCCGGCGCGGCGGCGAAAAGTTCGCGCGCCTTCTCGACCGTAATCTTACGTTCCGTCTCGACGACGACGCTCTCGGAATGGCAGTTCGCGACGGGAACGCGGACCGCCGTCGGGCAGACTTGAATCGAAGAATCGCCGAGAATCTTGCGCGTTTCATGGAGCAGTTTCAGTTCTTCTGACGTATAGCCCTTCTCCTTCTCGCTTCCGATCTGCGGGATGCAGTTGAACCCGATCGGATACGGGAACGTCTCGCAGGGGCAGTCGACGTATTCGTTCCCCGCGTCGAGCCATGCTTTGGAACTCGAGATGAGATCGCGATTCCCCGCCAGTCCCGCGCCGCTCGTCGCTTGATACGTGCTGACGACGACGCGGCGAACGCGCGCGTAATCGTGCAGCGGCTTGAGCGCGACGACCATCTGCGTCGTCGAGCAGTTCGGGCTCGAAATCAGCCCCTTATGCTTGAGAATATCCTTTGCGTTGACCTCGGGAATGACGAGAGGAACGTCGGGATACATTCGCCAATATCCGCTTTCGTCGACGATAACCTTGACGCGCTTGCGCGCCTCCGGCACGAAGTCGCGCGCGACCGAGTCCGGCGTGCTGGCGATTACAAGATCGACGTCGTTAAACGCGTCTGGACAAAGCTCTTCCACCGTGATTTCCCCGCCGTTAAAGGGGATAACCTTCCCGACGCTCCGCTTCGAGGCGAGAAACTTCATTCTCTTATAGGGAAACTTCCGCTCCTGCAACATCCGAACAATGAGCGTTCCCACGGCGCCGGTCGCGCCGACGACGGCGACAGAATCGTACATGACCACCTCGTCCTTCTTCTATCTCAATAATATGCAAAACGCCTCGACTCCAGACTATTAAATTAGTCTTATCTAATTATTTCTTGTGGATTTCAAGGCGTTATTTCTAGTTCGGGAATAATATAGGGCAGAAACTTTAAAGAGCAAGGGGAAGAAAACCTGAAAAACGAAACTTTACCCGAAAAAAACGCGATTTTTATTAGTCTTTTCTAACTTTAAGAGAATCGTTTGAGCGCTTTTTTAACTCTGATCGTCGGGTCGTTTTCCACCTGTCGTTTTTCGTGCCTGCAAAAATAACGACTGAGCGCTCTCAATCGCCGTGAATGAATCTTGTCAATCTTCCTCAAAGCGTCTATTCTAACCGAAAATTTTCAGTCATTGTTTTAAAATGATACAGTTTTTTTATCATAAAAAGCAACTTTTTTGCATATTTTTTATATTTTTTTTGCTAATCTACCGTTTTTTCTTGACTTAAAATTTTCAACAAATAAAATTAATAGTGCGCTCGTGAGATTTGATCTGTATCAAAATTGAGCGCTTCCCCTGTCGCACACAAACACGCTTCGGCGTAAAGCGATATTACCCGTATAACGGCGAGCCCGAACCCGCCGTTAACTGCCGCGTTGATTTTCTTTCCGAGTTTCATGCTCGGCGTCCTCCCCTGAGCGCGGCGATTTAAGACCCCGGCGTCCATGCTCCCCCGCTTTCGACGTCGGGGTCTTTCCTTTTCCCCTCCGGCGAGCATAAAAAAATCGGAGAACTGAAAAAACAGGTCTGGACGAAACTCAAACTGACGTTAAAATTCTTACCACTTTGATAGGCTTTAGCCGTACCCCGTTCCTTTCAACACGTTAGAATTGCGCGTCCACGCGCGGTTTTAACGTTTCCTCCCACTCGTTAAGGAAAGGAAGTTGCCAATGTCAGAAATCCAAAATCGTCGCGAGCATTCTCACGAAGACGCGAATTCTCCCGCGCATATCCATTCTCACCGCGCAATCATAGGATTCGACGAACACGGAATCCCAACTGTAACCCATAAGGCCGACCATCAGAACGAAGACGATCCCGACGCCTTCGTTCGCGACTACAACGCCGCCGTCGCCGAATACCGCAAAACGTTTCCCAGTAAACAGGACGTCGTCGAAAACACGCCCGACCCCGCCGTCCGCGAACTGTTGATTCGCGCGGAACAGCTCGGAATCGACACGGCGTTCGACCGCTTCGACCGCCAGAAACCGCAATGTTCTTTCGGACTTGCCGGAGTGTGTTGCAAAATCTGCAACATGGGACCGTGTCGGGTTACGCCCAAATCGCCGCGCGGCGTCTGCGGAGCGGACGCGGACCTTATCGTCGCGCGCAATCTTTTACGTTCCGCCGCCGCAGGGTGCGCCCAGCATGGAATGCACGCGCGCGAGGTTATCTTGGCGCTTAAATGGGCGGGCGAAGGGAAGCTTGATATTCCGATCCTCGGCGAACAAAAAGTAATCGACACGGCGAAAGCGTTCGGAATCGCGACGGAGGGACGTTCCGTCCGCGAAATCGCCGTCGATCTTGCCGACGCGCTTCTCGACGACCTCTCCCGCACGGTTCCGGCGGAAAATAAAACGATTAAAGCGTGCGCTCCCCAAGAGCGTCAGGAAACATGGCGGGAACTCGAAGTCCTGCCGATCAGCGCGTATCACGAAGTTTTCGAAGCGCTTCACAAAACAGGCTGCGGGACGGACGGAGATTGGAAAAGCGTTCTCCAGCAGTTTTTACGCTGCGGGCTCGCGTTCACGTTCTCCGGAGTCGTCGGCGCGTCCCTCGCGACGGACTGTCTCTTCGGAGTCGGCGACCGCGTGACGTCGAAGACGAACGTCGGAGCGTTAGAAAAGGGCTACGTCAACATCGCGGTTCACGGTCATTTACCGCTCCTCGTGAGCGAAATCGTGAAAGTCGGGCAAGACGAGAAATTCGTCGAGCTTGCGAAAAGCCGCGGCGCGAAAGGAATCAAATTCTACGGAATCTGCTGTTCCGGGCTTTCGGCGATGTATCGTTATAACGGCGTAATTCCGCTGAGCAACGCGGTCTCGGCGGAATTGGTTCTGGCTACGGGCGCGCTCGATCTCTGGGTCGCGGACGTTCAAGACGTTTTTCCGGCGATTATGGACGTGGCGCGTTGCTTTAAGACGACGGTCGTCACGACAAGCGAATCGGCGCGACTTCCCGGCGCGGAACGCTACGAATACGACCATCGCCACGCCAATATCGGAGAAACGCGGGCGCTTGCGGAAAAGATCGTCCTGCGCGGAATCGAAAGCTTTGAAGCGCGCCAAGGGATTCCTTGTTATATCCCTCCTTTCGAGGTCGAGGCGGAGGTCGGCTTTTCGCCGGAATACGCGTGTCGCCGCTTCGGAAGCATGGCGCCGATTGCCGAGGCGCTCAAAGACGGGCGGATTCTTGGGATCGTCAACATGGTCGGATGCAACAATCCGAAGGTCGTCTACGAGCGCGCGATTGTCGACGTCGCCGACGTTCTTTTGCAAAACAACGTTTTGATCCTTTCAAACGGCTGCGCGTCCTTCCCGCTCATGAAGCTCGGATACTGCGCGAAATCTGGTCGAAAGCGCGCGGGCAAGACGCTTCGCGAGTTTCTCGCGCCCGATCTTCCGCCGGTTTGGCATGTCGGGGAGTGTATCGACAACACGCGCTCTTCTGGCTTTTTCGCGCAAATCGCGGCGACGTGCGGACATAAAATTTATGATATGCCCTACGCGTTCACGTCGCCGGAATGGGGCAACGAAAAGGGAATCGACGCGGCGCTCGGGTTTCGCCTTATGGGCGTGAGTTCGTATCATTGCGTAGAAGCGCCGATACACGGATCGAAGAACGTGATCGAGTTCTTGAAGGACGGAACGCGCGAACTGTTAGGCTCCGTCATGGTCGTCGATACGGATCCAAAGAGCCTCGGGAGGCGTATCGTCGCCGATCTTAAAGCGAAACGGGAACGACTTGGCTGGACCGTCCTGGAGGACGCGAACGCGACGAACTGACGCGGCGCTCCTGATTCTGAAAGGAAAATATTTCCGCGAGGGCGCGCGCGTCCTCAGAAAGGAAACGATATGAAAATAAAACCTATTTACATGATTCTCGCGTCGTCCTTCCTGCTAATTGCGACGACGTTGTCGCTCGGGTGCAACGGTGGTCAAAACGGCGTCGGCGCGGACGGCAAACGAATCGTTAAAATCGCATATCTACCTATCACGCACGCGCTTCCCGTCTTTGAAACGAAAGAAGAACTCGAAGCGGCGGACGACGAATTACAGGTCGAACTCGTCAAATACGGCTCGTGGCCCGAACTTATGGACGCGCTGAATACGGGACGCGTCGACGGCGCGTCAGTCCTGGTCGAAATGGCGATGCTGGCGCGACAGAACGGGATCGGAGTCTCCGCGGTCGCGCTCGGGCACAAGGACGGGAACGTCGTGATCTCGTCCGAAACGATCGCGTCTCCGAACGACCTCAAAGGGAAGACGTTCGCGATTCCGCATCGGCAGTCGTCGCACCATATCCTCCTCAACGAGGCGCTCAAACGCGTCGGATTGACAATCAAGGACGTCGACGTCGTGGAACTCGCGCCGCCGGAAATGCCTTCGGCGCTCGCAAGCGGTCAGATCGACGGGTATTGCGTCGCGGAGCCGTTCGGCGCGAAAGCGGTTCTTTTGAACGTCGGCAAGCCGCTTCTCACGTCGGAAGAACTTTGGGAAGATTCGCTCTGCTGCGCGCTCGTGCTCAACGACAAATTCATCGAGAAACGCCCTGAAGACGCGAAGAAATTCGTCGCAAGCTACAAAGCGGCGGGCAAGAGCCTTTCTAAGGAACGAGCAAAAGAAATCGGTAGGAAATATTTAGAACAGGACGACGCGGTCCTCGAAACGTCGCTCCAGTGGATTTCTTACGACGATCTCGACATTACTCCGGAAATATACGCGTCCCTCGTCGAACGAGTTAAAGAGTATGGACTTTCCGAGAATCCCCCTTCCTATGACGATTTCGTAAAGGGTTCTCTCTGAGAAAGGAGCCGCGCGTGAAAAAATTCAAGATCTTGAGAAACGTCGTCGTCTCCTTTACGACGCTAATCCTCGTCTGGCAGCTCGTTTACTCCTGCTGTCATTACAGTCCGGCGCTCTTTCCGTCTCCGGCGAGCGCAGGTTCGGCGCTCCTCGAAACATTTGAAAACGGCGTTATGACGCGCAATATCGCGACGAGTCTCGCACGCTTCGCCGTCGGCTACGTCGCGGCGGTCGTTCTCGCCGTCGCGCTAGGCCTCGTTCTGGGACTGACCCCGCGCGTCTTTCAGTTCGTCAACCCGATCGTCCAGCTTCTACGGCCGATCTCGCCGATGGCGTGGGCGCCCTTTATCGTTCTATGGTTCGGAATCGGCGACGTTCCGGCGATCGTCGTCGTCTTCATCGCCGCGTTCTTCCCCGTGCTCCTTTCGACCGTCGCCGCCGTCGTCAACGTCGACCCGATCTATTTCCGCGTTTCGCGCAATTTCGGCGTTCGACAGCCGAAGTTGCTATGGAAGATCGTCTTCCCCGCGGCGTTTCCGCAAATTGCAAACGGGATTCATCTGGCGCTAGGAACGGCGTGGGTCTTCCTTGCTGCGGGAGAAATGAACGGGGTGCAGTCAGGTCTCGGATACATGATCGTCGACGCGCGCAATAATTTTAGAACGGACGTTCTTCTCGCGACAATCGTCGTGATCGGCGTTCTCGGTCTCGCGCTCGACGGAGCGATTCGGCTCGCGGAAAGAAAACTGCTTAAAGGCTGGGGAGGCGCGGAAGAATGAACTATATCGAACTGTCCCATGCGACAAAAACCTTTAAACGAGCGGACGGCGCGACGTTCGCCGCGTTTGAGGACGTTTCTTTCGGAATCGAACGCGGCGAGTTTGTCTGCGTTCTCGGTCCCTCCGGCTGCGGGAAAAGCGCGCTTCTCAACGCAATCGCGGGTTTTAGTTTGGTCACAAGCGGAAGCGTCAAGATCGGGGGCGAAGAAGTTAAAGAGCCGTCTCCGAAGCGCGTCATGATTTTTCAAAACTATGGACTGCTCCCGTGGCGAACCGTTCTCAAGAATGTGGAACTGGGGCTGGAAGAGAGAAAGATTCCGAAGGAGGAACGTCGCGCAATCGCGGAGAAGTACGTCGAGATCGTCGGTCTGTCGGCGTTTAAAGACGAGCGTCCCCGGCGACTTTCCGGCGGGATGCAACAGCGCGTGTCGATAGCGAGAGCGCTGGCGGTCGATCCGGAGGTCGTCTTCATGGACGAGCCGTTTGCGGCGCTCGACGCGATCACGCGGATGAAACTGCAAGACGACGTCCTTAAACTCTCGCGAGAAGAGAAGAAAACCGTCGTCTTCGTCACGCACGACGTCGGAGAAGCGGTCTATCTCGCCGACCGCATCTTAATCCTCTCGCCCAATCCAGGGCGGCTCAAGAGCGTCGTCAACGTTACGATCGGACGCGAATTCCGCAACCGCGCCGGCGCCGACTTTTTCCAACTTCAGAAGCAGGTCTTCGAATTATTCGAGGGCAAAGGAACGGGCGCTCCCGTCGAATACTACATCTGAGCGCGGCGTCAGTCGCCGAACCGTCGCCACGTGAACCGCGTCGCCGTTTCGCCGTTACGGCGGTTCGCATTCCACGCCGCGACGTCGTCCTCGTCCATTTCTGCGGTTGCGAAACAGTCCGGCTCTTCTTCAAGCGTCAACGCGACGGAGTATCGTTTGTCCTCGCCGAACGCCGCCTGTTCAAGCCATGCCTTAAGTATTTCCTCTGCGAGAAGTTCCGCCGACGCGTTCTCGCGGTCGAACCACACGACCTCCGCGACAGGAAACGTGTCCTCACGAACGTTCGACGCCTTGTCATACCGAACGACGACGAGTTCGTCGGAGACTTCATATCGCGCGCCGCGCCAACGCGACAGAATCGTCGCGCCCTCTAATTTTGCGAGAACCTTCCTGAGCGCGGCGCTCGCGACGCGAAAATCGACGACACAACCACTGGCGTCGAGAACGCCCGCGATTCTCATGGAAACGTGAAACTCATGCGCGTGAAAATCTTCGACAAACCACAAACCGTCCGGATTTCCTTCGGATTCGGGAAAGGCGACGGAATGTCGCGCCGTAAAAGAAAAGTTGCGAAGTTCAATCGAATGTCGCATGAAATATCCTCGAGTAAAAACGCCGGCGGTTCGAGTTCGAACCGCCCCGGCGTTGAAATCGTCGAAGGTCGTTTCTCCGCGCGTTCCGTCTCGAACCGCGACGCAAACGACCGTATAGCTTTAATCACGGAAGGAACTTTCCGGACGCAAGATACAGCTGATACCATTCATGACGCGTCAGTTCGACGTCGGACGCGGCGCATACGCTCTTGAGCCGCTCCGGCTTCATCGTGCCGACGACGGCCTGCATCTTGGCGGGATGGCGCAGAATCCACGCAATCGCGATCGCGCTCTTTGAAACGCCGTGTTTTTCCGCAAGTTCGCCGAGCGCCGCGTTAAGTTCCGGATAGTCCGGATGATCGATGAAGCAACCTTCGAACGTTCCGAACTGGAGCGGCGACCACGCTTGAACGACGATATCGTGCAGGCGGCAATAATCGAGAACGCCGTTGTCGCGATCGATCGAACGTTCCGTCGCGAGGTTGTTGAGATACAGTCCCGGATCGAGGAGCTGCGTCTGATCGAGCGAAAGTTGCAACTGGTTGAAGACGAGCGGCTGCTTTACGTACTTTCTCAAGAGTTCGAGCTGACCCGGCGTGACGTTGCTCATGCCAAAATAGCGCACCTTGCCGCTCTTTTCGAGGATTTCAAACGTCTCGGCGACCTCGCAGGGGTCGAAAAGCAAATCGGGACGGTGAAGCAGAAGAACGTCGAGATATTGGAGCTTCATTCGCGAAAGACTGTCGTCGACGCACGCGAGGATATTCTCCTTACTCCAGTCGAACTCGCCGCGTTCCGAATGAATCCCGCATTTCGTCTGAACGACGATATCTTCGCGATTAATACTCGTCAAAGCGAGCGCGTCGCCAAAACGTCGCTCCGCTTCGCCGAGACCGTAACAGACGGCGTTGTCAAAGAAGTTTATCCCCTGTTCGCACGCGACGTTGAGAATATTCGCCGCCTCGGCGATCGAGAGGTCGGGCATTCTCATGCACCCGAGAAGGATGCGGGAAACATTCTGGGGACCGTCGACGACGTCGATCGTTTTCATGGGGCGTCTCCTAAATCATATCTAACCCAGGGGCGTTCCAAAACCTAAAGCGGAACGTTTTTCCCTTCCTATCGAGAAAATAGCCGCTTGAACGCCTTGCGAAAGGACGCGCCAAAGGGAGAAAGCGCGTCCGTCGAAAATAAAACTTGACATAAAAAAACGCGCGCGAACACTCAGGAACGCGCGCGCCGTAAAGGAATCAGAGCGCCGAACGAATCGAGAGGATATCGGCGTAATCCTTCGTGATCTTCATCGCCTCGTCGAGGTAATAATCGCGTTTCACGCCGCCTCCGCCGAGGACGCTTTCCTCCATCTTGTCCGTCTCTTCCTTGCTGTTGAGCTTATCAAGCTCCGCGAAGTACTTTTCACGATTGAGCGGAGTCGCTTTGCGCAACTTGCTGTCGCGATAGAGGGCGATCTTGCGGAGTTCCTCTTGGAAATCCTCCGACGCGGCGACGCGCGCGGCGGAACGCTCCGTCACTTGTTTGACGACGTCGGGATCGACGTTCGAGAAGACCGGATATTTTGCCGGTTCGACCTTGTCAAAGGAAAGCGGATAGTCCAGATCCGATTCGGCGATATCCTCAAGGACGCTTGTAAACTGCGGCAATATGACGTCGGAATGAACGCCCTGCAACTGCGGCGAAACGCCCGACGGCAGATAATAGCCTTGAATCGTGAGCTTGATGGCGCCAAGATTCGACGATTTCCTGCTCGAAAGGAGCGATCCGAAAATCGCGTTCGAGATTTCCATCATCGACTGAACCGAACCTTTGCCGTGCGTCGTTTCGTCTCCGACGATGATTCCGCGACGGTAGTCGCGAATTGCGCCCGCGAAAATTTCGCTTGCGCTGGCGCTTAGACGGCTCGTGAGCACGACCAGCGGCTTGCTCCACACGATTCCGGGATCAGGATCGGTCAAAGCACGCGGGCGATCGCCAAATTCAGACGGCTTCGTCTGCACGACCGCGCCCGTCTTAATGAAGAGTCCCGTCAGCATCACCGCTTCCGGCAACGAGCCGCCGCCGTTGAAACGCAGGTCGACGACGCACGCGTCGACGTCTTTCGCGTTGAATTCGTTGAGAATAGCGCGAACGTCGTCGCTGGCGCTACGCCCGCCCTCGCCGTTCTTCGCCTTCATATCGAGATAGAAACTCGGAAGATCGATCACGCCGACGCGAACGCCGACTTTCTCCGACTTCTGGTCTTTCGGAACGTCGACAAACTCGACGTCGCCCCCTTCCGCCGTCGGCTTGAGATCGAAGATAGCCGACTGCGCCGCGCTGTCTTCAAGATCGACCTTTTCGCGGACGATCGAAATGAGCTTCTTCTTGCCGTCGGGCGAGACGACCTGAAGACGGACGACGGTGCCGCCCTTGCCGCGAATCTTATCGACGACGTCGGTGAGCTTCATATCGACGACGTCCTCAATCGGACCGTCTTCGCCCTGACCGACTCCGACGATTTTATCCTCTTCTTTAAGCTCGCCCTGCTTCTCCGCCGGACTGCCTTTGACGATGCGTTTCACAACCGTATAGCCGTCGTCCCACTGGAGCGTCGCGCCAATTCCTTCGAGATTGAGTCCGATCTGGATCATGAAGTTCTCGTAGGATTTCGGAGACATATACGTCGAATGCGGGTCATACGCGTTCGCAATCGCGGTAAGATAGATTTCGAGCAGGTCGTCGTTCGACGTCTGATGAAGGCGCTTCTGCAACGTATGATAACGTCTCTTGAGCTTGGAAATTGGATCGTCCGCGCGATCGGAAGGGCTCGCAGTTTCAGTCCCGTCCTCGGCGGGATTCTGCTCGGAATCGCCGTCCTGCGCCTTTTTTTCCTCCGCGTCCTTGTTCTTGTCGCGCTCTTCCGCTTCAAGAGAAAGAATTTCGAACTTAACGCGTTTGCGCATGCGATCGACGACTTCTTCCTGCGTCTTGGGATAGGTCAGCGCTTTTTTATCGCGAACGAGTTCTTCGTCGACGGTGAAATCGAACTGATTCTCTTCAAGCAGTTTGTCGGCGATCGCGCAACGTTCGTCGACGCGCTCGAGATAGACGCGGTACATATCGAAAGCGGGCGTGACGACGCCTGTCTTCGCTTGGAGCGCCATCGTCTTCGCGTACTGCGTGGCGAACAGTTCGACGTCGCTCTGATTGAAATAAAGCTTCGTCGGGTCGATCGCCTTGAGGAAGAGCTCAAAGCTACGTTCTGAAACAGCCTCGTCGATTTTGATCTTCGAAACGTGACGACCTTCAAGCAGACGCGCAAAGCTCGTCGCAATCTGCTTGTCGCGCGTGGTCGGGGCGAGCGCCTCGCCGTCGTCGGGCGCGGCGGCGCCGCAAGCGGAGCAGCACGCGGAAACCGCAAGAATAAGAATCAGAGAGAGCGAAACGTATCGCGCGCTTCGCTTATCGTTAATTTTTGTCATTCGCTAGCCTGTTCTGCTAAAGAGTTCACACGCGACCGACTCGCCGTCCTGACGCGAACAAAAGGAGCCGCGCGATCGCGACTTCCCCCTACTGTATTGTTGCCGAAAGAGCCCGTTTTGTTACGTCTCTTTCGGCCAATTTTACGGTATTTCACAAAATTGTCGCCGAGCGAAAAAGCGCGGCGGCTGAGTATACCCGTTTTCTACGACGCCGTGCAAGAGCGAAAAACGATTAGCGCGTCGCGTCGCCCTTTTCAGACGTCTCGATCGGCGCGTCGTCAAAAGCGAGTTTGACGCGTTCGGGATCGAGTTTCTTCGTCATCGCGCTCACGAGCGGCACGACGATAAACGGGAAGAGCATCGCTATGGACGCGGTCACCGGCGAGAATTTCTTCGCGACGGCAGGGTTCTGTCCGAAGAAGAGCGTCCAGTAGATCGCGTTGGAGACGACGACGCCGGAGAGCATGCCCCAGACGGCCCCCGCCTTCGTGACGCCGCGCCAGAAGAGTCCGTAGACGTAAGGCGCGAGGAATCCGCCGCAAATTGCGCCCCAGCTCAGCGCGGTCAGCGCGACAATCCACGAAGGACTGAAAAGTGCGATCAGATACGAGCAGAGAATGAAGACGCCGCAGCAGACGCGAAGAACGAGCAGGTGCGTCTTCTCCGACGCGTTCGGCGCGACATAGCCCTTAACAAGGTCAAGACTCAGCGCGGCGGACGACGTCAGCGCGAGCGAGCAGAGCGTCGACATCGACGCGGAAAGGACGAGTAGGAGCACGATTGCGAGGAACCACGACGGGAAACATGTGACAAGCATCGTCGGGACGAGTTTGTTGACGTCGATCGACGCGCCGTCGGGCGTGAGAGTCGTCGCAAGGACGTCCTCCGGGAGTAGATGCGACAGGGCGCCGATTCCATAAGCGGCGAGGCCGATGAGCGACGCAAAGACGCAGCAGACGATCGCGCCTTTGACGATCTGCTTCTCGTCTTTAATCGCGTAGAACTTATGAACCATCTGCGGCAGCCCCCACGGCGCGATCGACGTCATAAAGACGACGGACCAGAAGAGCCAGCCGGGCATCGGTTTAAACGGCTCGGTCTGCACCGCGCTCATCTCGCCGCTGAGGCGCGCGTTGTAGTTGCTCGTCGCCTGTTCCACGACGCCGACAAATCCGCCGCAGTCCTTCGCGAAATAGGAAAACGCGAACCAGACCATGCAAAGCGCGCCAAAGAACATAATCGCGCCTTGGATAAAATCGATGCGCGCGGCGGCCTTGTACCCGCCGATTACAAGGTAAATTCCCGTCGTTATCGTGATGATCGTCAACGCGGTCGTCATCGAGACGTTGAAGACCTCCTTAAACAGGTAGGTCAACCCCGCGAAAACCGACGCGGAATAGGGCAACAGGAAGAGGAAGATCAGGATCGCGCCGAAGACCTTCATGAAATTCGATCCATAACGCTGCGCGAAGAACTGAGGCGTCG
>Ga0256407_10002893_pt1 | contig 31678 bp, 57 predicted proteins | sample RumenRJG_04DNA_FD_193489 | JGI IMG/M metagenome (GOLD analysis project Ga0256407, IMG submission 193489) | Bovine rumen microbial communities from Lethbridge, Alberta, Canada - RJG_04 | ecosystem: Host-associated > Mammals > Digestive system > Stomach > Rumen | place: Canada: Alberta...
CCTCTCCCGATTTTTACAACTTGTCTGTTGTTATTTCATTACTTTAAAATATTATTCAGATGGAGTGTAGTACAAACGACCGCCAAGATCAGCATGAGCATCAGAAGAATCAGAATACGCATAAAAGCAGAAGAGACCGCACTGCGTACCAAAATTCGCAAGACCGCCAGAGAACAACACCCGCCAACCGGTATTATTAAACCAGCTGTAATCATACAGGTATGAACTTGCGCTTCCTCCATTAGTCAATGGTAAGAAATCTGCATTTCCGTCTATAAGCCAATTTTTAATCCATCCTTCTGTGCCCTGATAACAATCAGCTGTACGAAGTACATAATTAGTACTTGTATTATCTGCAAACTTAGTAATATCATCACAAGTATAAATAGTACTCTTATGAGTTTCTCCGTCGCAGTATACATTCACACCATCAGTCCACTTCCAAATATGACCAAATGGATTCTCAATACCTCTATATGAAGGAACAGATACTTCAACTGCTGTAGTTGTAAACTCTCCAGCTGCAAACTTATATGTTACTACTCCAGTAGAGTTTCCTAATCTCTTAGTAACACCACATGGAACAAATGGATTGTATCCATTAAAATCACCCCAGGCAGTCCAATTTATGTTAGATACGCCAGCACCAAGACCACCTTGCATATATCCTTCTGTAGTCTTTGTAGCATTATAATCAGCTTGTGAATTAAACGTACAATACTCTACAACAAACAGACGTACCCAAGCCATATATGCTTTCCAATATTGCTGAGACCAACCAGTACCACGAGCAGCAGCACGTGTTCTAAATCCATCTCTAGTTAAATTAGTTGCAGGACGTCCTAACAACGTCTTTATTCCATCGTATGTAGTATTTCTATTTCCACCTCTATGATCAGCAGCATCTGTACTATATGTTATAATAGCATTAGCACTTACACTACCATCCTCATTATAAGGAATAGTTGCATCACAGATGGAGAACAATTTTTTAGGTGTATCTGATGAAGCGTCGTTTGATGTAGCCTCTACAGCACTTATATAACATTTGGGAGAATGTAAAGTACCTTCTGCCTCTGAAGGATATATATCTATCCCATAAACACCATCTTCGTTTGTACCTATATACCAGTATTCTGGAACCTCTACCATATACTGTCCATGTGCTCCACTATAATCTACTGTACTTCCGTCTGTGTATTTCGTATAATCTTTTGGATCAATGTACCCGTATACTGTACCATCGTCCTAAAGCATACATCTGCGCATTTTATTTTGTATTGGAAGAGTTCTATGCATTTCCATGTTACCTCTACGGGTAGGAGTCGCATTTGTACTAGTCCATTGTACACCATAGCTAAGACCAAGAATATCATCAGATGCTGTAACAACAACAGAACCATTAGAATATACGCGCCCGTTTTCTATATAACATCCTACATTTGAGTATGTCTACGGATTGTTATTCTGTGTTTTCGATCCTATTATAAATAGCTTATCTGTAGTATTTGTAGAACCAGCTGTGTTTTTAGTATCTGCATCTTCAGGAAGCTGTTCGGATGGAACTTTACCTGTAGAATCAAGCGTAGCTACACCACTTGCCGCACCTTTCTCTGAAGAAGGTATTGCGTTATTATCTTTAATATTATATAGTGTATAACCAGGCTCCCCAGAACTAGGTACAACTATTTTTGAAATATTACTATTCATGTTTTTACATTATATATTAATAAATTTTCGTCGTCTCCGTCATACACAATTATAGCCTTCGCTTTATCAACTTCTTCAGCTACATAACGTTTAATATCTTGTATATCCTATTCTTGTTTTTGTCCTAATTCTTCAACGACGTTTTCTAATTGTTCCTCTCTGTCAGATATGCCTTGGATCCACGATTCAGCCTGTTCTTTATTTCTTTTTACTGAGTTAGCAAGCTCTTCATATTTTTTATTTTTACCAGGATCTGAACTATCTATTAGATTTAATACAGCATTTGCATCGAGAATATCCCCCTCTTTGTACACTGGGGGGTACGGATGAACTCCTACGAGAACATCCGGATGTATATTTTTTCTAGATCTCGTTCCATACCTTGCGAGATCAACAAGAGAGTGTTTCTCTTTTATCTACGGTATATACATATCAATATTTATTCTTCGAGTGTATAGATCTCGTAAGTATGTAAATAAATATTTAAGGGAGTGGGCATGTATACCCACTGCCCCTAAATAATATCATCAAGAAACTGTAATAGTAGCAGAAGTACCAGTGAATGTCTGAGCGGCAGCTGTTGCAGTGCCAAGACCGGTGATAACAGTCTCAGTTGTAAATGTAGCAGCACTACCAGCATCAAACGTATCAGCAGCCTTAGAAGGCAGAGTACCTGCACTCCAAGTATCGGCAGTTTTGCTTGGTAATGAACCTGCATCCCAAGTATCAGCAGCTTTAGAACCTCCACTGAACGTATCAGTACCATAAACAGCAGCAGTAAATGTACCCTGTTCTGTTACAGCATCAGATGTGCTAGCAGCAGTAAATGTAAGAGTTTCATTCTCCTCGTTTACAGAAGCAGTAACACCCTCTGTAGCAAACGCACTCTTGGTAGAAGCGCCGAGAGAACCGCCAGAGAACCCACTGTGACTATAAGAAGCAGGAGTAAATGCACCCTCTGTAAAGCTGGGAAGAGTACCTGCACTAAATGCACCTTCGGTAAACGAAGGAAGCGTACCAGCACTGAAAGCACCCTCAGTGAAAGAAGGAGCTACGGCAGCATCGTCGACAGCTTTCAGTACAGTCTCACTAGTAGTACCAGAGAAGCTAACGCTAGACGAAGCATTTGTACCAGCCGGAGTATAAGAAGCAGATGCGTCGTCTTTGAAAGCAAGAGCCTTCAGAGAACCAGTAGAACCGTACTCCTGCCACTTAGTTCCATTGAATACGAACTCCTTATCAGCAGCAGAACCCTCACCACTACCTGCTACAGCAGTAACATCACCAGCAACAGCGGTTACGCTCTCCTCATCAATAATAATTGGGTTAGTAGTATCGCCATCTGTCAGAGCAGTAGTTGTATAACCCAACCAGTGCATGGCACCAGTGATTGATGACTTAATGTCCGCAATATCACTCCACGCTTTTGAGTCTTTCAAATCATAGGTTGTTGAACCTACGGTAAGTTTAGATAAATATTTTGCCATGTTGTAAAATTAAATAAAATTTATATGGTTATTATAATCCGGGGATGTGTACATTTTCCTCATCTTCGTCTACAATAGCCTATAGTTTATCTTTAACATCGTCAGAGAGATCTTCTACCTGTATAGTTCCGTCGGCGATATCAATGGATGTTACTGAACCAGGACCAAGTGAACCACCACCTGCGGCATACTTCATAACCCATTGGAATGTTTCATCTATATATGATTTTACAGTATGAGGTATATCTGTCTCTTCATTATATAAGAATATAATTTTAGAATTTACATCTTCTGTAAAACAAGGAACAATCCATGGAAGTTTAATGCTAGAAGAAGCTACAGCTCCTTTCCAACACTGTACGCAGTAAGGAGGCCATACGCCAGCTATCTTATCTGACAGTCTAGCAGGTCTATCTTCGTTCTCATTCCACCTATCCTCATCTGGGTAAGCTTCATAATACTTTTTCAAACCTCCGTTTTGATAAGATTTGTTCCATGAAGCTTCGTCACAAACATAATTATAACTTCTAGATGCAGTATCTACACCCGTTTCTTGAGATTCAAGAAGCATTTGGAACCATGAGATTTCAAACGTAGTATGTTCGTTCTCATCAAGTTCGTATTCTTCTCCAAACTACTCTGGTACAGAAGCAACGCCCCATTCTTTATGGCCGTTACCCTTACCAAAAATAGTATCTCCCCAAGGGCGTGTGCGAACTTCTTCATGCTTCATTCCAAGATCACCAATACTATTTAATATAGCTTGCTCAGCTAATGTAGCTCTATTTGTTTCTGCGTTCTCAGCAGCAATAGCCCTATTCTTTTCAGCTTCTTCTGCTGCGATTGCACGAGCCTATTCAGCAGCTTCAGCTGCTTTAGCTCTGTTTATTTCTGCTCCGAGTCTTCTATCAATATCATGAGCATACTCGTCAAGCTCTCTAACGGTATCATGCTGTTCATGCGATCCGTTTACGATCACATCAAGAACAGTATTAGCATCCCAGATTTCTCCGATGGGATATACACCTTGGTCAGACACTCTGACTTTAGATGTTATTTGTTTTCGTAGATTAGTACCAGTATCTACGAGGTCTTTAAGTAATACTTTCTTTTCCATAGTATAATTGTTACATTTCGTAGAGACCGATTACGCCTCCACCCTTAACTCTACCAGTCTCAAGTTGTTCAGCCTTAGCTTGTTTCATGGCTATATCAAGAGACTTAACGATATTGCCCACATCTTTAAGTATTCTGGTAACCTTAATGGCTGTGTCAATATCCATATTACCCTATGAATAATCGTTTAGGGCAGCTATAAGCCCCTCTGCTGCGGTTTGTGATGCACTTAAAAGCCGGGTCCCAGGAGTCTCTTGAAACTCATTGAACCGCTTCGCCAGTTCTTTCACTTCTGCAGTAGGTACATACTTCTCATCTTTGAATACGTCTTTGGCTACAATAGAAGCTCTCTAATCTAAAGGATAAGCTTCGTATGGAGTATTCCATTTGTATAACCATATTATGTATTCTATCTCCTTCACAGCTAAGGACTTGTCTTTTGCATTATTATAGTGCTCCCTAAAAGGAGGTATAGCCAAGTCCTCAGTTGCGAGAGATATTTTATTTCCTCTTATGTCGAACATATTGTAGTATTATATATACTATCTCAGTACGTTCTCTAGCATCTTGTACATTCTATGTACCAAATGTCCTATTAGATATGCAGCTGTTTCAGTATCTTCTTCTATACCGTAATACTCACATATATGAGATTGTACATGTTTAGCTTCGTGTATTGCAGTATTTACAAACTGTCCTACATTAGTAGCTTCACCTATACATACTATACTCATCTTATAATCAGTATTACTAAAAGTAAAACCTGTATTCTTTCTGCGTAGAGTTCTTAAAGCTTTGCGTACATCTTCTTTTGGGCAATCTAACTGTTTTAAAGAATCTACTATTTCTACAAAGTCTTCTTTACTTACATTATAATATACTAAAACATTCCAGTCTCTATCCCCAAGTTGTATATATTGTGCTATCATACAAACTCAGACCAATCTACTGGTACATGCATACCTTTGATATCTGACAACCATCTATTAAACGGTTGGCCATCATATCCATCAGGATCGTCAATTGTTTTCTTGACGTACATACAGAGATTTTGATCGCTATTAGGTATGGCATCACCTAAGTAATCAGCTTTACACATATTAGCTACATACACAGCGTCGTGCAGTTTATTATACTTAAGCTCTATACCACACGCTTTAAGCTTATCTTCTAACTCTTTCTTCGTTATTGGAGTTATCTTTCCCTTCTCGTCTTCCATCAAGGATACCGCAAAGTCGCATAACTCCTTCGTGAAGTGAGGACCATACATCCGCATGTATTTCCTAAAATACTTATCTGCTTCCATTTGTACCATTATTTAACAACAATGATTCCAAACGATTAAGAGTAGACTGCATACCGTTGACCTATTGAGTAAGTTTGTCGATCGTTGAATCCCGCTCTTGCTCTTTAGCATATACTGGATTTAGCGTCTTAAGTATATTCTCGTATGCATCAATTGCAGCCTTATGTTTATCTACACTTTCTAAGACATCTTTACTATTCTATAGCAGTGAATCAACTTCCGATATCATAGCTTCTTTATTCTCACTTATAGTATAATCACCATAAGTATGTATAGACAAATCACTAGGCACACTAAATTCTTTCTTCTCTTCTCCTATGCGCACCGTAATATCTACTACTCTTTGCATATTAGTACCAAGACTAACAGCAGGATTAAAAGTAGGATACATGGGACGTGGAAGAGTTACATTATCAATATACCCGACTTTAACTTCGGGTTCGCTAGTTCTATCCAGTATATAGATAGTAGCGCCTTTTCTTAATGTTGAAAACATAATATAACTAAATTAAGTGTTTCGGGGGCCGTAGCCCCCTAGCACTATTAAACAAATCGTCCCATGCGATTACGACGCATACGCAGACCACGACGACGGTTTGAACGTCTCATGCCTGAACGCATATCGAAATCCATATCATCGTCGCGCATATCGTCTTCATCGTAACGATAACTCTTACGACTACGGAAATCCATGTCTGGTTCTCCAGACTCGTAATCCTCACGTTCATCATCTTTTGATGCTTCATAACACTCATACATAGCATCCTCAAGCTCACAAAGCGTCAGCTTAGTCTTTTTAGCATTATGCTTAGCTTCGTCGAGCAGTTCGAATGCAGTATCGTATGCAGCATCACGCATTTCAATAACTACCATAATTCAATAAATGTTAAATGTTAATATTAAGCTGCTATTACAGAAGTGATCTGTAATATGCCATTAAAGCGATCATTGAAGACCGTAATAATACCTGTGCCTGGTAAATCGGCAGCGGTTACAGGGGTTCCATCAAAGAAAGTAAGCGCTCTAGCTACACCATTCAATGTGAGTGTTACAGGCAATGTACCTGTAGTACCATCAGGAATAGCATCCTAGATACGAACTGTAAAATAACCTACTGGTTGAATACGGCGGAAACCTAAAGCAAAGTCTACCGCTGTATCAGTTACAGTTACGTTGGTTGTGCTTAAATATGGAACTCCGTTTATATTTGTAGTTACATTAAAGCACCCCATAATCACTTACTATTAGAATGAAATATTATTACCCCAACCATTGAAGCCACCGTAGAAGTTACCCATATAAGGAGTAGTATTAACTGCGGTCAGCTGAGGCCACTGTACAGGAACTGTATTAGGCTGTGAAGCTTTAATAGCAGCGAGCTCTGTAGCAACAGTATTGAATTTCTCGTTAATGAATGCGGTTTGAGCAGCATTGTCCATATTAGAACGTAACAGAGCGTTATCAGCTGTCAGACTGTTGATCTTATCCTGCAACTCACGTTTTTCGAGGTCACAGAACTTATCGTTGATCATAACACTCTGACTCTGTATTGCATCTACGATATCGCGTGTATTGCGCTCAGCCTGTGTGCTCAGCGTATTTGTCTACTGACATACTGCGAGCTGATCAGCGGCCTGATTTGCGGCCATCTGAGACTGCAGTGCGTTAGTTTGGTTTGCGATAGCAAGTCTGTTTTCGCAGCAGCACTGACAAATCTGACTAGCGATAGATGCATTACCACTCTGTATGGCGTTCTGGATTTGCAATCCGCTCATGCCCACCTGAGTACCTACAGAAGTAATAGCATTGTTAAGAGTAAAGATACCATTCTGAATTGTGCTAACTTCTGTATTCAGAAGACTTGCAAGCTCACGAATAGAGTTACCATTACCCTGGATAGCATTCATCAGCAGTTCACGACCGCTGTCATTAGCAATCTGATTAGAGAGGAAGCTGTTAGAACCGTTTCCGCCCCAGTTACCATTGCCACCCCAACCCCAGATCATCCAGAGGAAGAGGATCCATATCCAGTTATTACCACCAAAACCACCATTGTTGTTAAGAGCCAACAGCAGGTTTGGATCAATGCCATTAGTACTTCCCATCTCAGGGAACATCATAATTTTTGAACTTTCCATAATTTTGTGTTAATGTTGATATTGTTTTCACAATATGTTAATGTTGTTTGTTGTTGATAATCCGCATTAAACAGCGCGGGAACTGTATATTAAAAGGGTTGCCTGGGGATTACACCCAGCTTATCCGCCTTACGCCGAATAACCAGTCACTCTCAACGAACCCTTTTGCGCGTGGCACAGGAATCGAACCTGTGATTCTGGGGTCTCTAAGTCCACCAGCGCTTTACATTAAGCTAACCACGCATATACGCCAATAGGGGGCCTTGACAGGTCCCCTATTAACTGATTTATTAAAATTTGTATTATTTATGAAGAAATGTTCTTCGTTTGTGAGGTTTTGCCATTCGATGTACGCCACCCCATGAAGCTTTTATTACGTAATTATTGTGCTTCCTCAACGCTGTTTTCTGCGTCGCCGCTGCCTTCTGGTGCGGTCTCAGAGTTTGTAGTCTCGACTTCTGTTTCCGGAAGACTCTGAGATCCCGTAGGTGCGCTTGTGGTTGTTTCATTAGTAAAAGCTTTATCTCCAGTAGATCCAAGTCCTGCTTCACCACGATCACTACTGCCGAGTGTATCAGCCTCAACCATATCGATATCTGGTACAGGAAGTATAACTAACTGAGCAAATCGCTCATTTTCTTTATATACTGAAGGAACTACTGCAGGAACAGTACTTCTGAACTTTGCAACAATCTCCCCTCTATAACCAGAATCAACAACGCCTACAGCGTTAGTTTGTGACAAAGGTTTCTTAGAGACAGAAGATCTTGAGAACAGAGCACCAAAGTATCCCTCTGGAATCTCCATACAAAGATCAGTATGATAAACTATAATCAACTCTCCTACCTCATTAAGTTCTGTTGTGATTCTACTTACTGTAAGGTCAAATCCTGCATCAGACTTATGTGCTTTCTGAGGGAGAACTGCATTTTCAGATAACTTCTTTACTTTTACTGTCATAATTCTAATTTTAAATTAGTAGTGGTCGCCCCACCATCGAGTCGAACCCGGACCTGGAGGGTTCTTTAGCCGACTGTTGCATCCAAGTCTTAAACTCAGTCTTCTCGTTCAGTCTGTCACGCTGCTTTCGCTTGCGCCTCGTCAACATTGTCTTCCGAGTCAATTAGAGAAGATTCTAATAACGGATTATTTATTATCCCGCTACCATCCAACGTAATCCAGTAACTATTCAACCATAATTGTTTTTTATTTGCGTTCATTTGTATAGAACGCCTTCCTGTAGATACGTGATTTGTTTTTATCTCGCCATTATTTATTAAATCTCTGGCACATTCATTCAGACTTCCATATCGTTTGAGTTCATTCCAATTTTCATCATATCTTATAACATATAGTTGATTTGAATGTTTTTGTCCAGACTCGTTTACTATTTGTGTTACAACGCATCTACGTATCCCTAATACAGCAGAAACTCGTTTTACACTTTTTTCTTTTTCGTAAGTAGATTCGACAAGTTGCCTAAGATCTTCAGTAATTTCGTACTTTGATTCATTTTTCTGTTGATTTCTACTTCCGTAAGTTGTTGTCTGACTATGACAATTAGGACAAAGAAATCTTAAGTTTTCTAATCGGTTATCGTTATTTATTCCGTTTATGTGGTCTAATTCTAAGCTTAATGCTTTATTATTCCAGTGGGTAATTCCACATATTGCACACCTATAAGGAATTAGATTGTTGCTCAATATATACCTTCTCAATACGTTTCTTGCATGTTTGCTATTTTCACATAGCAAATTTTCTGGATTTACTAACCTATCGTCGCTCGTCTTTAATGCAGACTTTCCTTTAAACTGTTGAGGAGTTAAGTTTAATGCTTCCATTCTCCTACGTACTTGAGAAAATCCCCAAGAATTACCTTTTACTGTATAACCAAGTTTAAATAAAACTTCAGATATATTTATACTGTTTTTCACCAATTCAACAAACTGTTCGTCTGTTATCTCGTATATTTTGTTTGTCATAATTATTACATTCAATTAATCATCGAATTACTCTAAGAGCCTCCCGTGCTACCGCTACACCATGGAGCAGGTCCCATACCGGGGAACGATCCCGGCTGTTTGATTTTCAGTGCCAACATATGAGACTCAATCAACATTTTAACATTTTATTATGAAACACGTGGAATTACAGGACCACGTAACCTGTATTGGGGCCTCTTTGTTATAGTCGGTATAGACTTTCAAGGCTGACCTCCGACTTTATATGTGGCTCTGGGAAGATTCGAACTTCCTACACGCCCGCCGGAACAACCGACATATCGCAGCGCCTGCCAGTATAACTTGACGGTTATACTCGTTTACTTCTTCTTACAGAAAGGCTTCTTAACCCAATTCCAAAGCTTCTTATACCAAGGAGTCTTGGGTTTCAGTATAGACTCAATAGCCTTAATGGCCTTCTGCACCTGCTTCTTATCCTTGATCTCAATAGCAGGATACATCTTCTGATACTGATCGCAGAACGAATCAATAGTATCAAGCGTGAGATGAGCACCGTATGCTACAACTGAGTTAATCTCTGCATCTGTCAGAGGGACACCAGCCTTAGCTTTAGCACGAGTGAACTCAAACTTTATATCCTCACATGACTCAATGTTAGTAAGATCTACAATAATAGTAGGCTTATTAATTTTCTTTGCTTTCATAATTCTATATTTTATTCTGATTAACAACTTTTACAACAATTCTCACAACAATCACAACAAGGATCTGATTTCTTTTCAGCCCACTTAAGATTCTGCTCTTGTTCCCAAACTTCATAGGCTTCAAGGTTTTCCTTCCACTGCTCGTTGTTTACAACGATTACTCTATTTGGGAATTGCTCTTCGTAGAATGTTACTACGATATCGCCAGCTTTAGCTTCAAGCTCTGCCTTGTATTCACCGCGCTCAAATACAATCTTAGTATCTTCTTTAACGAAGAATACATCGTCAATTGCACTGCGTGAACGATCAAAAGGCTTTGGATTGTTGTTTTCGTCCAGCATTATCCTGCCGGTTCTAGAAATGTAAAGTGTATTCATTTTGTATATTGTCTTGTCTTGTCTTCTTTAAATCTGCGCTTTAACTTAAACTTGAAAAGCTGATTGAATAGTATATCTCTAGTATCTTCATCATCTTTCATTTGATCTACTGCTTGCTGAAATGGATGTTTACATACAGCAGCAACTAAATCTCTATCTAAGTTAAGACGTTTGGAAACTTCTCTTATAACTTTATCCAGGTCAATCATTTTTCAACACCGAGAATGTCGTATTGTCTAAGCAACTTACTATCTTTAAGTAAATCAAATGAGAGTCCTGCAGCATCTCTAAATATGACAATATCGCCAATATTTATGGGGATGAATGTATTCTTAGAATCTTCCACTTCGTAATAAAGAGGGCGTTTCAAAACAACACCTCTACGATAATCAGAATTAACTTCTTTAACCTCTGTTTCAACATTGTCGAAGTCTTGTGCTTCAACGCCATTTGCATCTTTTACGGGTGTACCAGTTGAAACAGGTTTACTAAACTCTTTTTTAACTTTGACCGGATCCAGCGGCTTTACAAGAAAGAAATCCAAGAACTGATATTTTATCTGCTCGGATAAGCTCTCAGCAAGCGGCGACTGATCAATAATCTTATCTTCTTCCATGCTATTACTTTTTAAGTGATGCTAAGTGATCTAATACAGAGAGAATGTTATTCAGAACTGTAGCACGTTCAACTTTTAAGCACTCTGGCATACCTGCCATGTCTTCGTTGAGATTGGCCTTCTCGTCTGAATACTTCTGCGTAAGACGTGCGATCTCGTCGAATATGTTTGTGAAAGACTTCTTTCCGTCAGTCGTAACCTCTTCGAGATATCCGTCTGCAATAAGACCCTTTGCATAATCAGCAGAAATAGAAAAATTTGCGTTGTATGAAGAGCTGATCTCAGAGTTCTCATCATCTGTCTTATGGAACTCTTCAGAATGGTTTGCGATGTACATATTCTCATCAGCATTCCACTCGAAAGTATCACCTACTTCCATAACAAAAAAAGATTCAATTACACGTAATGTCTTTGCCATTTTGTTATTTTGTTTAATTAATTACGACCCCATAACGTAGATTTTAGTTCATTTGGTTGCAAAACGTGTAAAATTTTTTATAAAATTGCAACTTTTTTCTATTTTTTACGTTATATCAGTGCCTATAGGGGGAAAGAAGGGGGACTATAGGGGGTTATTAGAGGGTTATAAATACTGTTTTAACTCTTCTTAGTGTATATAATATATACTGGCCCTTTCTATTCTTTGCTACTTTCTTTCTTTCCCCAGTAAATAATTAGACATGAAGAAACAAAAGAAAGCCATAATTGATACTTACGAGACGTTATACGACATAGATATCGTAGTAGCTAATAGACAAGTAAGTCTAGATAAACTACGTAAGTTGTACACATATGGGGATGGAGTTATGTTGGATGATTTTATCGCAGACGGTCTCTCTACTACTGCTGTAGTTAAGCGTATTTCTGACAACAAAACCTGTATTTTGATCAAAGATAACAAGGATACTGATGTGAAATCCATAGATAAAAAGCTTGATCATATCAATACAATAGCCCATGAATCCTTACATGCTGTACTAGATATCTACGATATAATAAACCAAAAAATATGCACATGTAGTCCAGAACCAATGTGTTATTTGATCGGATATATAGCCGAATGTGTATATAAAACATTAACCAAAAAGTAATATGACACATGCAGAATTGAATGCTATACTATATTACGCAGACTTCTTAAGTTTAAAGCAAGAAAGTAAGCCTGTAACTGATAATTGCAAGTATTTCTTTGTACACGGAGCCCCTATAAATAGCGCATTTATAGTAGATTTAGAGCCTGAATACGATGAAAATAATCCATATTTAATCTAGGCTTATCAAGAGTATCAATAGCTTGAAGAGAAGTTCGACAAAGAAGGAGCATTGAGTTTTATTGATGATATTTGTAGCCTTAAAGCTTGTGGTTCTGTCAATGCTGAACAAATGCTTAAATGCATCCATTTCTATAGTACAAAACATGAGCGTAAAGAAGCTTTTGCAGCATACAGAAAATGGAGAAAAGAACAATTTTACACACACGAAACATTTGATGAAAATGGAAACCCCCAACAAACACCCTGTACAAGGTATGTCAAACACGCTGAAACGAGCCTTAAACGACAACAATTACTTAAGAGCAATGGAGAAGATAATTACAGCTTATAAAAATGCAATTAAGAATGGATTATACTGATAAAATGCACGAAATAGAACCGTATAACGACGATGAGAGACGTGTAAATGATGATAGTGACTATAACATTGATTAACCATGAGCAAATTTAGTAATTTATACGATATTGATGGTAATATTATAAACAAATCCCCACAGCATAGATTCACCCTTGATGAAACTGAAGAATTAGTTGATAAATTGACTAAGAAAGTTGAGGAAAACCCTGATAATCAGGTATATAGAGTATATTTAAACAACGCCCAAAAATGGCTTTTTAAGCTCTACAATGAGATGAGTAGGGAGGATTTGATGAAGCGTTTAGACTTGATTAAGAATAGCGTAGATGAAGCTAAAAATAACGCCACAGAAGCCGAGCAAAATATGTTAGAACAGATAAATAAAGCAGCAGAAGAGCTTAAAGAGGCCTATGATAACGAGTCCGATACTACCAATATAACAACCGAAGGAGTAGGAGAGCGAGAGTTGGATAGTGAGATGGAACAACCTTTGGCAGAGCATACATTGTCCCAAGAAGACATGCTTGTAGAAAGAGAATCTGACGTAAATATGGAGGAAGTAATAGAAGCATGATAGAATATATACTAATATTCTTTTCTGTAATAGCAGTGTTAGCTGGAGCAGCAGCGATAGCGGATTATATATATGATAAGATATATGATGAATTATGACACCAGACGAGATTAAATACTTTACCTTAGCAAGTATAATATCTGCAGAAAATGATAGATATACTGAAGATCAGAAGCAAGAGGTAATCTATAGATACGAGTTAGAAAAAGAACAAGCTCAGCCTGATTGGGAGTTTATATTAGAGCCTATAGGAGCTGATAATCGATTATTAGAGTTGTTTATATGATAGATGAAGTAATAGGGAAGTATATAGTCTTAGAGAATGATACTTCACATAAATTCCATAAAACTTTAAAAACCCCTGTAGTTAAGACAGATAATTGTAGGGAAGCAGTATGGACAGCTAATAAAAACCCAGACGCATTAACTCCGCAAAATGTATGTGGGGAGAGAGATTTTTACAAAGGAAAAGACGGTAAATGGCATAGTTTTGAATTATAATTATGGATAAAGAAGGACAGAATTTAATAGACTGCACGTTGTACAATCAACTCGCGCAAGGAGCTGTAAAATATGATAAAAACATCGTAGATCTTATGAAAGATAAGGTTATACTGGATGTTAAAGTGTATGAAGAAATGATTCGTCGAGATGCACGTTATTCATTATCTTATAACAAACTTCACGAAGAAATTCATGATGCGTTTGAACGCGAATACGAAAGTACAATAAGATCTTTACGAGATGAACTTCATAATTCTACTAGAGATTATTTAGAACTTGAAAGAAAGTATCGTAAGCTGAAAGAAGAAACTGAAGAATATCGTAAAACTAACTGGTGGAAACGTCATTTTGGAGAGTAATAGAATAATTTAAATTATGAACGAATTTTTTAGTTTATTAGACCACGATATGTTCGCTAGAATGTTTATTGTAGGCGAAGTGTGGATATCAGCATTAGCTGGATATGTAGTAGGATATTATAGTCATAAATACAGTAGTAAGAAATGAACGATACAGCTTTATCACAACAAGTAGGAGGATCTCACTATAAAGATATGGCTATACAGCCTGTAGAATTTATAGAAAGGAATAACTTAGGCTTCTGTGCAGGTAATGTAATCAAGTATATATGCAGGTATAAGAATAAAAACGGTATAGAAGATCTTAAGAAAGCGAGACATTATATAGATCTACTTATAGAGATAGAAACAGCTGGACAGAATAAATTAAACTAATATGAATATAATAATAGCATTAGTAGCAATGATAGCATGTGTAGTAGTACTTACTAAACCATGGGGATATACGGAAAGCAAGAACAAGAAGCATTAAAACGTTTTAAAGAAGCAGAGAGTACTTATAGAGAATGGTTACATAAACCAATACATGTAGGCAACGGTATATTAGATTAGATAAAACCTGCAGAACCTATTACACTTAAAGTAGAGGATTTGTATGAAATCTGGGATCCAATATATTGGGATATACTAGATACATTACTTGAAGATAGAGTTGATCTGCACGATAGGATAAAGAGATATAAAGAGTCCAGGGTAGCTTAATGCTGCTCTGGATTTTTTTTATTTTTTATTTTTTTTGTTGTATGAGTGTAGAAAGATGAAACACCCCAGGACTGCGTCCCCTACCCGATAGGAAAAGGAAACCACCCCCACCTAAACTTTACCAGTCAAAGTCTTCTCATAAGAGTCGCAATAAACATCAAACTTATCACGATTATGGAACAGAAAAAGAACTTCGTGGCAGTCACTGCCTATCAGGCATCTGTCAAGTTCGAGGGTAAGTGGTACAACAGCAATCCCTCGAAGAACATCGATGACGCATTATTGTTTGTAAAGCGTGCACGTGAGAAGACGCACGCACACAACATGCCATGCAACATCATCGAATGTATTTTATACGAGCCTGCGCAGTAATGCGTGGCTCGTTTTTACTTTGATTGTTTCACCCTTTAAATATTATCAAGATGAAAAAGTATGCAGTAATTAAGAAGATTGGCAATTTCAATGCCACAGTTGAGCGTGAATTCGACAACATTGACGATGCACGCATGTTCAAGAATTTGCTTGTTACCAGTGAGTCTGGCGATTGGGAGTATTATTTAGTTGAGGTGCTCGAGTAGCACCTCTTTTGCTCCCTAAACTCTACCACATTTGTCTATTTATAGTATTTGTATAATTCATAAGATAATTCACTTGTTTAATCAAAATATAGGAGATTTTATTATGAGTAAGAAGATTAGAGTATCAACCGTCAACATGAACAGCGATGTTCAGGTATTGTTCGTCAACGCAAACCTTATTACAAAGGCGTTACGTGCTCAAATGGCAGCAAGTAAGATTGCTAAATGCATGGAGAACAACGGAGATGTGTATCCAGTAATGGAGACTGAAATGGACCAGGACGGTAACCCAATCGTTGACGAGAAAGGGTGCGCAAAAGAGCATCCTGTGCTCGATGAGAAGGGTAACCAGGTATGGTACTATGGGTATCATCGTCTTGACGACACCAATGTTGAGGATTTCTACAAGAACGTAGCCCCGTTCCTCAAGGAACTTGTTGATGCGTTCGAAGAGTAATCTGATGTTTGATTGCAACGGGGGACAGGTACATCCTGTTCCCCACTTTGCTCCCTCTTCCCTCCCTAAATTCTACCATAGCCCATCTTCTTATAAAATTCGCAATATAATATAACAATATTTATTGCCGTAAATGGTTTGAAGGAGGAGACAATTCACCATCTACCGTTTATGTACAATGCAGTTGATGCGTTGAAATCTGATGTTATTTAATATATGGCGGAATATCACATTTAATAACCCCAAATATATAAACGCTTATGGCACAGATTATCCCTGGTTCAGTGATTGGAACCTACGAAACAAATGCAATCACACTCGGTGTCTCAAAGAACGAAAACCGAGACGGCGTCAAAGCACGCTTCGCTATTTTGACAGTAAAGGACGATTATTCGGCAGGTGCTCGACCAAAGAGGCTTATCTTCTTTGAGAATGAGACTATCAGCACAGAACAAATCGCAATACTGGCAAAGTACAAGGCTGCACAACCTGACACCAAAGGTGGCTATCCTATCAACATTCAGGCGCTTAAAGCATCTCCTGAGGACTGGAAAGCCATGGAGAAATGGTTCACCTGGCCTGGTGGCAATGTTGAAGAGTATAAACTCCGCAAAGGTCTTTGCTACGGCAACGACATCAACGGCAACCCAACTACTCTCAAAGACGGCACTCAGGTAATCACCGACACGATTGGTGTATTTACGCAGGTGAAGTTCTTCACTCCAGAAGCAGACGGCAGTCTCAAACCACACTATGTGGCAGGCTTAGGCCTTGAAGAGCAGGGACGCAGAATGGAAGACCGCTTCTACAAAGTTGCAGTAAACCAAACGTCTGTAAACAACGAACAAGAAGCAGGCAGCGCAGAAGAGGAAGCACCAGATGGCCCGTTCTAAACAAGAGTGAACCTTAAAAGTTCACAACTCTGCCGTAAATCATTTGGTCGAGACCCACTAATCAGTGGGCCTTCGGCCAATTGATGCTCGGGGGAACCGCTAGACCGCAATACGGATAGCAAAATTAAGTCTGCATTTTGCAGACATTTATTCATTCAACCAATTCAATTATGTTCTCCAATTTTTAAAGAGCGTGATTGATTCACGCTTATAAGTATGAAGCCGGGTATCGACGCTGACCATTTCACAGCAGTGTACTACACCAAACGGCAAGAAGGGGTGAATGGTGGGTACCACAGTGCTACGTGTAGCACATCCAACACGAACAGGTTCCAAAATGCGATAAGTGGGTAGCATGAGGAAAATCATGCGGGTGAGATAGAAATATCAAACCCGCTTTTGTTTGAATAACCATAATATATTCAATATATGGACAAATATCAAGTAATCCAAAGTCTACTCGAAACCATGCTAGGCATGGTATTGGGTACAACTCTGTTATGTTTAATCTATTCAATGCCTTAGTCTATGACATACGCAAAGAATAGTATTAAAATAGCAGGAACCGAATATGTTAGAGAAACAACACGATGGGCAGGCCACACGCACATCGTAAATATCCCTGTTTATAAGGGCTAAAGAAAATAGACTCCACACGCTATCCCCAAAAGATGTGGCCCCTGTTTGAATATCAAGTTTAAAACTATAATATTATGTGCAGAAAAAGATTTGACAGAAACTCTGTCGCATCATCAGATGGTCAACACATTCGTGTGTCACATGACCGTAGAGCTAACACCACAGGCAGAACGCCATATCTATTCTGTGGTGACCCTGTAATCATTACGGATAATAATGTATTCCGTAACGGTAATTGGATTGGGAACCTATTTATAGATGACCATGGACAAAAATATGTTCTTGGCCCACATAATAAAGGGTATATAGAAACTATTCCATCTTCATTATAGGTTAATTATTATTCATAGAATACACTGGTTCGTGAGAATAGGTGTATTTGAAATATAAGCTGTCGCATCCTTAGATGCCTGACGAGTCTCGGAAGATTGAGACGAAACAGCAAATACCCATTAATACACTATGACTATAAACGTGGTACTGGTTATAAGTAAAGTGTCAGTAGTTTAAGGGTGTTGTACAGAACTGGGAGTACAACAAACGTTAGTCATGTAGGTAGCTCAGCAGCATGACGCTAAACGAACACTGAGGAAATCATGTGGTATAATCAAGCCAAAAGATTGAAATTGAGAAGATTTAAAATCAAAGAAATTGATTAAGTTGTGGGTAAGATAAACTGAAACCTTCAAACAAAATCCTGTGCTTTTGACAAGCACTTACTGTCTCAGTTTACCTAAAAACAGAGGCTGTAGAGTACGCAAATCGTAATTGCGGTGAATGCTCCAAATCAAAACAAACACCATTGTACTGTGTGATTCACAGCACGGATAGTATTTGACACTTTAGTCGACAGAGTGTTGAATATAACAATGCACCAAAAGCGGGTGTAACGCTCATGTGCCCTTAGGAAAGGCACAGCTGTGTATTGTACTATGCACAGTTATCTTTTATCATGCGGGGAATTGAATGTTGAGAAAGACTCAGCCTTTTCCCCGCTTTTCTATCGACACCAATTTACAAACCACATAATCATAAGCAAAATTCATGACCTTGTATTTGTTTTAAGTTGAAAAACTTTGAGCCGCAGTTCGTGAGAATGTACGGCTCTTTTAATATGATTTTTGGAATCGGTTATTATATCCAAGGGAGAGTAAGCCTATGAATCCTTCATGCATTTACGTAAAATTTCTAAATAGTCTGTTATTCGAAAAGCAAAAGGTTACAGCGGTAACTAGCTCTCCCTTTTCCGTTGATTATTCACCTTTAAACTATATATAGCATGGATGAATTTTTTCCGGAAAGCGAACCAGTCAATGCAGAAATAACTCCATCATTGGAGTTAGTACACCCCATCAATAGGTGTATAAATGATTGATCGGTTCACAGGGGCACTGTACATGGTGTGCGCGTGCCCCTTTTAATTGACAATTAGAGTTAATTAACAATATTATTAATGATCAAAACATTTAAAAATGGCAAAGAAAATCAATTTCTTAACTGTAGATGAAACTAAACGTGCATCTGCAGCATTACGTGATTTCCACATCGAACACGTAGTAGTGCAATACCCTAAATGGGTATATGAACATGGTGACGCAAGAACACCAAAACAAGATGAGATTACATCCTATTATCTGATTGTGCTCAATCGTCTTCTCAATGATGCAAAGGCAGCATTTAATGAGGCCAAGCTTACTCCGCGAAAGATTCGTAACGTAAGACATTACGAAAACATTTGTAAGAATCATAATCATTTTAAAGTATGAAACTACTTGACAAAGAGAAAGAGATTCTCAAACTGAACGCAGTAACGTTCGTATTCGTATTATTTCTTGGTATTATTATCTTTCTTGCTGCTATGCTTACTGGTTGTTCCAGTCAATCCGCAGGTGCTCGCACAGTTGAAGGAGAAGAAGCAGAAATCTTCATGTTGAGATGCAAGGTTGCCAATCAGGCAGAAATCATCAAAGCATACGAAGACGTACTCCACGAAGTATGGTTGGATAAACCTGCTTATGTTGAAGATGCGTTAGCAGAAGGTGATGCGTTTATTCACTTAGACGAGATTATGGGAGAAAACAATGTGTTTAAATTCCATAGCAAACGTGATAGTTTGAGGTATATGTATAACTGGTATGGAGGAGAATTAGAAGATGACAAAAGATAATCTAATTACAAAGAAACAAGCATTGGCTCTTAAAGAGTTGGGGTTTAGAGAGCCTACTCCAGGTTATTTCTGGACCGATGAAAATACTATTATAGTGTGCAGTATTCCAGAGAATAGCAATCGTATAAAAGATTGCGTATCTGTTCCGACTACAGATGAAGTCATAGATTGGCTACGTCGTAAATACAACATCGTAATTTACAACAAAGTTGAACCATTTGTAGATCCTACAGACGATAGTCATAAGACTATATTGTTCAAATTTGGAGTAAAGAGATGTGATATTAATCATCTTGGTTGGAATGGTCGTATTGATCTTGGTACTACACGGTTGTCTACAAATGTGTATTCTCTCAAGCGCGAAGCTATCACCATTGCTATTGAGTACATAAAATCTAGTATAAAATGAGCAAGTGGAAAGCAGGACAACTTGTTACAATAAAAGGAAACATTTTTAGAGTAATGAAAGTAAGAAATAATTTTGGCATAGTAGCATGTACTCTAGTATGTGACATACATAAACGTTACGCTGCTACAAATGGAAAATTTATACCAGATGTATGTGATGAAATATGCTATACTACAGGTATACCAAAACTAGGAGACGGATTATTTCTTAAATTTATAAAACCAAGCGTATCTGGTAAGTGAACGCAAAGTAATTAACAATCAATGTTAAAAAATGTTGAAAAGTAAAATTCTGAATCAACAGAATCCCCCTCGCCCTAAAAAAGCGAGGGTGGATTCGAACGGCAATGATCGTAGACGATTATTTGCCAAGAGTGGCAATGCCACATTATGCATCGCAAGTGGTTTAACCAAAAACGCATGCGAAGTGCTAGAGGCTCATATTATGGGAGGTATTGAGAACTTAGGTGGTAAATCTGAGTGCTCATTTATAATAGCTATGTAATATGATTGTACGCAGAATATTAAAATGCGGTGCTGAAGTTGGCAGATGCATTGAAATTACCAAAAAGACTGCAAAAGGTTATTATGGTAAAACATTGCGTAGTTCTGAAGAGTTCTTTGTTGCTGAAACATTAGACAATTTTAAAGAAGTTGAAGTTGTTACTATAAGCGTAGGCAAAGTAGAATTTGAAGCTCTCAAGTACGCTATACATGTACATCACGAACTAACTCCTCAATGGGAGAGAGTACTTGAAAAGAGACCAGAAATAATAAAAATATGGAATCTCAAGGGTGTTGTATATTTATGGCCATCTGTGATAAAGAGACGTGTCTTTGGACACATCCCTAATGTGTACATAGAAATTAAAAGCCGAGAATATGAACCAAAATAGTATGATGGCAAGAGAAAAGATTCCACCAGGCTTCTGGATTGGAGTTATAGTCTTATTAGTTATATTGCTAATAAGGAATTGCATGGGAGGTGTTAGCCCATGAAACATCGTAAACCTGGTCAAATAGCCAAAATTGACGGGAAAATGCTTAGGTGCAAAAAGAGAGAATTTGGATGCGAAGGATGTGTACTCAACGACATGTTATTATGTCCTTGTGTTATTTCAAATCATCCAGATCCGCCTAATTGTATAGATGATGGCATAATATTTATTAATGTATGATGATTTGTTATATCGTCAGAAGCTGTGGTTCGTGAGAATAGCAGCTTCATTATATTAATGCATAGAAAACGCCGAATGCCAGGAAACCTCAAGCCCTGGGACATCTTAAAGTACTCGTCTCACAAAAGACGTCGGAAATATTATGGAGATTGAGAGGGTGCAATTGCAACGATTGTGGAGACACTGGATTTGCTCAGATAGTCAGTGTTAAAAGAGGAATCTGAGAATGGACGCGTACTCAACTTTGCAATCAACCTAGTACCAAGGTTAATTGGTATTTGGACATATGTATACCTGTCCAACTAAGCAGAAACTTAGCACAAAAGTGCGGATCTGAAACGAAGCTTAGACTCAGTGGGTCAAACTGAGTATCCCACAGTACGTAGCACAATGTCGTTGATACACGACAGGTATCATTGGAAATGCTAGACGTAGGTGCGAAACCAGCTGTGGGAACACATTGTTGTGATGACATAAGATGTAATATTTTAATTTTACCAATGTTACCAATTTTCTATTTAGGTAAGATTTTTGAATCTTAAATGAAGCCAGATAATGCTACATTGTGAAATATAGTATTATTGAAACAACACTCTGTTGCGAAACCCAGTGTTGATTTTTATCACAACTACACCATTGGTTTGGTGACTGTACCGGAAGATTGAGATCGAAATCAGGAAAATAAGGCACAAATCCTAGGCAAATCTCATGAGAACAGTCACATTTTATATTGAATTTAATTTATAATCAATATGAAAACAAAGAATAAAGTAGAACGTTACATCGAGACCTATTGTAAGAAATTAATCACTAACACAGTTTATTCTGCACGTTCAACATACTACCATTTCGGACATCGTATTATACGAGTATCTGATCATGTAGCATTAAAGAGCGATGGTGATTTATCAATTATATTAGATTCTCATGACGATGAACACTTCATCGTACATGCTGTAAAAAGTGGTGAATTATCTGTGGTTAACTACAAAGAACTAAAGGAAATAATTAGAGTATTCAGATTACTTCCTGCAGTTGTATATGTAGCGAATGTACCAGAGAAACCAAAAGTAGTAGAACAATCACAGAAATCTGATCCTCCTACAGTTTTATCTTGTAAACCGGCATCAATTGGCGGTAAATTAAGAATAATAAAAACTAACAAAAACTGTAAAGTAAAAGAGGTAAGGGTTCTAGAAGAGAAATGTTTTATACTTGGAGTTTCTATAGACTTATTGTCAAAAAAGTTTGTAGAACATGTAGCCACTAATATAGCAAAACATCTGTAACGTACAATGTCCGAGGTTAAGGGACACGTTTTCGCACGTGTGAGGTTGGAAGATGCAAAACTTGCAAGCATCTGGTAGGACATTTTTAAATGAATCTTTTTGGGTTTATTATCATATTTTATTTTATTAACTTCTTAAACATTTATCAAAAATGAAAGAATTTTGGAAAATCGCGCTCATTGCAATTATTACAATTGCATTGAGTGTGTTGGCTACACTAGCCATCATTAAGTGGGAGGGACATCGTTTCTTACCCCAAAACTATGATTCGTCTGTACAAGTAACTCAGGCGGATATTAACAACCCCGTTATTATGTCTATTGCTGATGCTCTCGAACTTCAGCAAAAAATGAATGCAGAACGGGAAATCGACTCATTATTCCTAGCAATGGGAAAGATGGACATGCACAATGTAATAGGTGTACTACAAAACAAAGGAGCCACCAACATTAGAAAATGTGACATCGTAAGCGAGTTTAGAGCTGGAAGGGAGGTATATGAAAATTTACCGGCCCCGGATTCGAAATCAGACCAAGCACAAGAAACAACTTCTACCCCAATAGCAACTGTATCGCTAGAGAAGGAAGGCACGACAACGGTGACGGAGGCGCCGCCAACCAGGGTAGACAACAGTGCTGACACAGTGATCAACGGCAAAAAGTACAAAAAAGTAGAGTAGTATGAAATGCGCCGTTATTATTGTGTATGATGGAAATATACCATCAGCACTAGCACAGAAAGCTGCTGCTGCAGCTATTGCAGAGTATGGTTATATACACGACACCGAAAGTGTATCAGTGTACACAATGGATGAGGCTAGTATTCTAGCAGCACTCATTAACCGCACGATACCTGCTCAGCAACCGGAACAGTCACTAGATGAGGAATCATCGGTAGAAGTGATATTCGAAATTGCAAAAGATTCTCTTGTAAATAAGAATCTTAGCGAGTTTGGCACAATATTGTTGAATGCACTTACCGAGAAGAGTAATACAAACGTCGTTAACGCAGTAGAAATACTGTCTAAAGAAGGTGCTGAAAACCGCGTATCTACAAAGGTACGTAGACAGTATTACATGACTCCGCAAGTGTTTGAAACCATTAAGTTAATTCACAATATATGTCAAAGACGACACATTGTGTTCCGGTAAATCGTGTGAAAGCACGTCATGCTAACGCAATTCCTTACAAAAGAGAGCGTTGGGATGCAAAAAGAGAATTAGCAAATGCGCAATATGAAGTGCGCAAGTAATTAACAATTAAAATCATAAATCAATTATGGCAAAAGACAACAAGAAGACCATCTCATTGATGGATGTGAACGAGGACAATTTCAGTGATTCACTGAAGAGTGTTAACACCTTTGGCGATGACATCGTCAAGGCTGCTGCTGAGAAAGAAGAGGCCGATAACAAGGAGCGCAAGATCCGCGAATACAATGGTATCAAGGATAAGGCTGTATACCTGAACCTTTCTCTTGTTGCTCGTGCAAAGTATTCCAAGAAGACCAACGAGATCCTGGCTGAGGCTCGCAACCAGTCAAAGGCTCTGCTTGAGCGCGTCACCAAAGGTGAGCTCAGTGCAAATGAGTATGACGAGGAGCTGAAGAAGGTGATCGATGATCAGGTGAAGGAAGTTGAGAAGGCTGGCAAGGTGCTGCGTAAGGACCTTGAGGAGCTGCGTAACGCCTTCCCGAATCACTGGAGCTATTCTTGGGACAATCCGTTCCAGCGCTTGAACCGCGCTATCGAGAACAACAAGTAAATCCTGCAATAGGCGAGAGCCTTGAGCCAGTACCTATTTCATAGTCTAGATATGTTAAGATCGGAGGCATAGCCATGAGATGATCACTAGACTGCAATAGGACTGAATTGACAGTCCCGGCAAGAGCCTGAGTATGCTTAAGATACTGACTATATGAAGTGTGTTAGTAGTTATTTGTTTATTGCATAGCCTTGAGCACGCAATGTCATACATTTAACTACTAACACTATATGGATTATAGAAAAGCCTTAAGATGTTACGGGAGCCAGTTCGGCAGGTGAGCAGCGAACCAACGCTGTTAAAATATATTGGTCCATTGATCAAATCACTATCGTATTGAGCCTTGAGCCTGTGCAACTAGAAGAAATTCTCATGGGGTTGAGATATAGACACTGTACGATATATCAAAAATGTGAACTATAAACTATGTGTGAGCCTTGAGCCAGAGCATAGTCAATGTAGGAAAATTTAAGTGTCGAAAATAAGGCAATCTGAGACGTCTATTGTACGGAGAGGAGTAATTAACCACGAAGCACAAGAAAACGCGTCAGAGAGCCTGAAAATAGCCTTAAATCGAACGTTTCGGCTGATCCCCGATATGTTCAACTAATGTACACGAACGTTTATCATTAACTCTGTTATTGATTCAAAATGTCATCTTGTTTGTGTACAACAAAGAAATCTTAGCGTGTGTGAGGTACGTTGTTCGGACGGGGGTTCGACTCCCCCCAGGTCCACTTAGTAGATTGCGCAATCACTAATGTGGAAGGTTTTACGTGGTGTACCTCGTAGCACATAAAAAACAAAACACCCATAATGGGCTTGATTGGTTTTAGACGGGCAACTGAAGTAAACACATTAAGCGCTTTGATATAAAAATTAAACGGCAAGTATAATCTTGTTGACTATACGGACCTCCAGGAGGCCGCGTAAAGTCGGTGTGCAGGCTACCTAAGTGCCTGCAAATGGACTTATAGCTCAGTTGGTTAGAGCAGCAGACTCATAATCTGAAGGTCCCAGGTTCAAGCCCTGGTTGGTCCACATCAGATCTGTAGCTTAATTAAAGCACACTCAGCAGGAGGTCATCCCAATGGAATAGTCGATTACGCACTAATTCCTGTAGCGAGTGAAGTTGATTGTTCAAATCAATCCAGATCTGCATATTGGATCATGGTGTAATGGTAACACTACAGGTTTTGGTTCTGTCATTCGAGGTTCGAATCCCCGTGGTCCAACAATAACCAGGTTAGTTCAATAGGAAGAACACTACAAATGTAGAGACCGACGTTCGAATCGTTGACGTGGACTATAATTGAATATGTTAAATCAAACAGGATATCGACAGATGCTTAGGGACAGAGTCCCGAAGTTTGTCAGCTTTGCACTTAAGTGGTGTAAGGCCAAGGAAGCATGGCTAGACCATGTATATAAGAACTTTATCTGGATATATGTTAGTAAGAAAGAACGGCTTGCGGAGACGAGACGCGTTCTTGGTATTACTGATTTAAAAAAGAAAAAGTTCATATTTGAGGATACTATTGATTGGGATAATCTCGATCGAGAAGAGACAGCTTATTGGAAAAATGTAGCATCTTGGGTATCCTGGTTCACTAAAACCGTCCCCTTAATTGAGGATGAGTATAAAATCTCTAAGTTGAAAACTGACGACATAGTCGATTTAAAGCGTATTATTATGCTTAATTGGCTGAGTAAGTATTTTCCAACTAAGGAAGATGACGCAAAGACGCGTAAGAAGAAAAACAAGTTCATAAATGAATTAGTTGATTATCTTATCGATTGTTTTGAAAACCGTATTAAATAAAATATGAGCGTATTTTCCAATTATTTGAGCCCGTATATTGAAGCGGGTATTTTGCAAGACGTGGATCAAACAAAGCCTAGTAATGTGTACGCTCAGCTGAGTATCGCATACAATCAAGGCTCAGTTGGTGTTCAAAACACTACAAGACTGTTTGTTCCGCACTACGATGGACAGGATTTAGATGAGTATGATGAGCAGCTTTTGTATACTATCTGGTCAAACAAACATTTACAAGACTTGATACACTGGTTTAACTCAAAAGTTATTCCAGAGTTCACTGATATATCTTATCAGACTATAAACGTCAGAGTAAGGATATTTGTTAGTAAACTAAACAAACTTGTAAATGATGGACTGGTAGATAAAGAGACTGCAATTCGATTACATCTGAATCTTGTTGACACAATTCAGGAAGAGCATAACGCCCTCGTTAATGAGGATTTGCCCTTCTAGGGCTGTCCCACCCATCCCAGGTATTTATACGCTGCATATGGGTACATAAAAGAGGTAGTCTTTGATGACAACAGCCCACAACCAGACAATATTGTATAAAACGGACAGTGTATGCAGACACGATTTATATATGAGTCTGGCCGCTTATAAACAGCACCATCTGTTACAGGAGTGACACCTTAATAACTGGTTTAATTTTGTTTGATATGAAAGCTAATACTCCACGCATAACGCAAGAGGAAATAGCTCTTATCAAAAGTGCTCAAGCAGGTAATATATCTGCTTATAATAAACTTTATCATCTATATAGTGGATTTACTACAAATCTATTATATCAGTTCATCAAAGATTATGATGAAGCTAGAGATATAAATAATCTAGTATGGCTTAAAGTTTATAATAAACTCTCGAAATTCACAGACTATTCATCTTTTGGTGGATGGTTGAGAATATTGACTAATCGAACAGCTGTAGATTATCTACGTAAACTAAAACCTTCAATATGTATTCCTGATGACTTGAGTTGTAATCAAGATCAGAATATAAGTGATGATGAATCACCCGCCGATTTAGTATCCTATAATCAGGTATTGGATGTTATTAGACAGTTTCCAGAAGACATTCGTAGGATCTTCGAACTGCATTACATAGACCATCTTAGCGTAAGTGAGATTAGTGAAGTAACTAAGATTCCTACAGGTACGATTAAATCGCATCTTAGTAGGAAACGTAAACTAATTAAAAAACTCTTAAAATTATGATGACTTTATTGGCTTTTATCTCCATTATTGGTGTCATCACCGCCATTGCACGTTACAATGAAAGTGATAAGCTGTTTTGGAGCCTGCTCGTATCCTTTATAGGTGCGTACGCAGCAGTCAACGTCGCAGTTAATCTGCTTGACGATGACAAGAAAGATGGTAAGGTTGTTATGATTGAAAAGTCCCCCATGCAGGTGCAGGAGAGTATGCCACTCCTTTGTGGAGTTTTGGCAGACATATCTCTTTCTGCAACCACGCGGGAGAAATCCCCAAAGCCTGCAGGTAAGGATATGCTTTTCAATCAGGACAATGTTATCATGAGTGAAGTCCATCGCAAGGCGCGTGGACAACCACAGTGGTGTATGTATTTTAGTGATAGCTGACTGATGTCATATTATCCGAAAACAATACCCAAAAAGATTGACTTAGAACGAGCCTAGTCAGCTCACAGTATTAACAATTAGACATTTATCAAAAATGGCAGATAAGAAAAACAAAAAGCCTGCAGTAGAGGCTCCAGTAGTAGACAAGCCTGCTGCAGAAGAGGCAACCGAGAAGAAGATACCTGCAAAGGTGCAGATGCCTAATACCGGTATGCCTAGTGGCTTATCACAGGACGCCAAAGTACAGTATGCAGCTGTACTCCAGCATCGTAAAGACGAAATGCTGAAGGGCGGAGGTGAGAATGCCAATAAGTATGTAGCACTCACACTGCTTGAGGATGCCACAATCCTCGACATTGCAGTAACTGAGGCAGTAGTTCGTAAGAATCCAATGGGTCTTATCTTCTCTACTAATGAGAAGAACTGGATGATGCTCCAAGAACTTGGAAAAGAGATGGGTGTAACCATCCCTGAGTTCAAGAGTCTTCCAAAGCCTACAAAGGAACAGCTTAAAGCAGCTGGCCTTGAGGCAGCACCAGGACAGGTTGTCCTGAAGATCGAAGACAAGAACGTTTCTAAGGAAGCAAAGGACAAGAAAAAGGCAGAAGCTGATGCTAATGCAGAAGCTGAAACCGGCAAAAAGGAGTATCTGACGGACCACACTAAGATTGAGACGGATGAGCAGCTTAAGGAAGCGCTTGGGTTTCAGTTGGTTAACAACAAAATCGCTAGCCCGCTTGATCGTATTATCACAGCAGCTCAGTTCTACCGTTCCTATCGTGAGGCTCTCGCCGAGAAGTCAGACGATCCGCAGACTGAACTTGCTAAGGTGCACGAGCTCACTCTCTCTGATCTCCTTCAGGAGATTAGCACTATGGTGCCCCCCTCCTTCACCGCTGAAGGATTCGGCCGCTTACTCTGCAAGCGCATTGCCGATACTAAGAGCGTGGTACCAGCCTTCGAGATGCTCAAGCGCTGTGGTAAAAAGCGCAACGATAAGGAGTTTAAGTTCTCTGATGAAGAGATTGCAGCTCTGGTTCGTGTTCTCGTGGTTTGGAAGGCTTCTGCGGCTATAGCAGAGCTTGGTTCAAACATCAAGCGCTTGTCTAAAGACGCTAAGAAGAATGCCGCTGCTATCGATAAGGCTAATGCCGACATCAAGGTAGAGCAGGAGCTGATGACCTATGTCACAAATCCATCTTTCGATCTCGCAGACAATTTCATTGCTGCTTATAACAATAAGGAGAATGAGATGCACAACTCTGCTGTTGAGGTTTATAAGAGCATCGTTGAAACTTATTATAAGGACGTCGATGTTCCTGAGTTGGAGTTTGAGACGATGTTATTGAATGTTCAGCAGCATGTAGGTATCGACATCAACCTCTTCAACGAGGATATGTTGAAGCGCGATGAGTTTGATGAGAAGAATCTCATTGTGTTCAAAGCTGAGAAGCCTGCTGAGAAATCTGAAGGTGAGTCAAAAAACGCATAACGGCTGCTAAGGAGACTGTTAGAAACTTAGTAAGCCGAATGCGAGATTATATTTTCGCATAATCTAACAATCAATGTTATGAAGCGTTTTACTACCATCTTGTGCTGCGTTATGTTAATGATTGCAGGTGCAGGTCTTGCTATCAGCAACCTAAAATCATTGCCACAAAACACAATCGCAGCTGCTACGCCCTATTATCGTCCGACTCCGGTGATAGTAGGTAATACTTTACCTCTTGATATTCAGAGAGATCTGAACAAGAAGGACTCTGAGTCACGAGCAACTTCAAAAGACTCTATCAACATTATAGATAGTGTCCGTTGGGTAACTAAAACCCGATGGAAGACTCGTTATCGTGATGATGCTCATATCACACATTGCGGTACAGGAAATGAAATGGCGGCTGTCACTCCAGACAGTTTGTCAGCAAAACCTGTGAATACTGATATGTTGGGTCGTGAGGAGAATCCCAAGGATAATGTTGAAACTTCTAAAGTTTCATCTATACAGCTTACTGTCGACGGTAAAGTTGTATATTCCAAAAACGACAATCACTCCGGGGTGGAGGGCCAGTGAGGATTCACTGGCTTTCCAGCCAGTTTTGGCAACCCGTCAGCGCATGTAAACGGTCTCATTAGCCGGCGCAAAATAGTACTACTTGATCCGAGAATATGTTAGCCTGCTCAACAGGTGAGAAACCCAAAAGGTAGGATGAAATGCTATGATGTTGTACGTACTATACAACAGAAAAGTTCATAGTAAGTGGGGAGAGCGTATGTATCAGACCCCAACACATATATAAACCAGACAGGTTTTTTATGCCTGATCCAGACTCATGAAGTGTGGGGTATATGTAAGGAAGACGCATGAGTAAACCGAAATAGGAGCAATCCTAAAGTAGCTCTAAACTGAACCGTATCGATAGATCTATTACAAGTGATACATAGTAGTAGAATCACGTTACACGAGTTGAACATGTAGACAAGATGCCAAACCCTACATGATGTATCAATTCACAATAGCTGTAGTCCAGTGTTCCACGCAATCCAGGGCGTGTCTGAAGGGACGAGTCTGAGCATATGAGCCAAACAGATGGCTTGACAATCTGTGCCGTACCGTAACTACGGTCCTTGAAGAAATCCTTCTAGTTTCGATTACTAGATGACCACCTTTGAGGCTACGGTCCCACTGGGTCACCGGGGATGGGGTACTGAGGAAAATGTGATGAAGACAACCGATGAGCTTTTGGTCGTTTATTCGGTATATAAAAGAGAAAATGACCGCTAGGTTGATGGCGGAACCTATGGCGAAGTAGGGCCTAGAGGCTTGAAGGCCACGCGAGTGAAGTCCGCGAGTAAGACTATTCTAAAGTTATGAAAGACTATGGTAAGCGATAGTTAAGTAGTATAGATATGAGATGTACCAGAGGAAATGCTGGAGTCGAAGGATGACAACCTGACAGTCAAAACAAAATCTTTTTTAGAGTGAGATGGGTCGATTCGAAGACTGTGCAATCCAGTACAGAAGGAGATCGCTCGGCATTTTGATTAGGATAGTATATGCAATAAAATAGCACTGTTATACTATATCAGCGAGAGTAGTAAACTCGTGTGCGGTATAACTTGACTATGCACGGAAAATATACGAAAGTAGTTGAAATGTAATTAACATGTTTAACAAAAATTAGTGTCCCTCTATGAAATCTATTACGTTATGTTCAACGCCTTAGAAAAGTGTACTTCTGTCGTATTGAAGAAACATGACCATTTTAGACGTATGATAGAGAACTGAGTGCCAACCGTTCCTGAGAAGCAAATTTAGGACAAGATAGAAGGCCAGAAGCTTAGACCAGCAAGTCTAAGTGGTGCGTCCTGTCTATGAAGTCGATATACACGACAAATGGAGAAATCCAGATATAAGGCAGCATATTGCAAAGCAAAACCACTCCCCTGTCTCGGGTTGGGTAAAGCGACTCACATGAACCCTATGTAGTGTAGGTAGTACTGTGGGAAACCGGCAAAGCAGCGCTTTATGTGGGTGACAAATCTAGGTGTATGAGGTGGAATTCCTCCAGTATTCGCGCACTATAAACAGAAGACAGCAGCAAAGCTGAATGTACAACAAAAAGCCGTTGGTCCATGATAGAGTTTTGGAGCTCTTAGACCGATTCGATAATAAACAGGTTAGATTTAGCCTGAGATGCCACAA
>Ga0256407_10002894_pt1 | contig 31671 bp, 21 predicted proteins | sample RumenRJG_04DNA_FD_193489 | JGI IMG/M metagenome (GOLD analysis project Ga0256407, IMG submission 193489) | Bovine rumen microbial communities from Lethbridge, Alberta, Canada - RJG_04 | ecosystem: Host-associated > Mammals > Digestive system > Stomach > Rumen | place: Canada: Alberta...
CGATTGACTGGTTGGAACAGCATCTTCAGCAGTATGAGGGAACTGTGATTGCCGTGACGCACGACCGCTATTTCCTCGATGATGTGGCAGAGTGGATTCTCGAACTGGATCGTGGTGAGGGCATCCCTTGGAAGGGCAACTATTCTTCCTGGCTTGAACAGAAGTCACAGCGTCTGGCACAAGAGGAGAAATCGGCTTCAAAGCGTCGTAAGACTCTTGAGCGTGAGTTGGAGTGGGTGCGTATGGCCCCTAAAGCTCGCCACGCTAAAGGAAAGGCCCGTCTTAACTCATATGATAAGATGCTGAACGAGGAACAGAAGGAGCGTGAGGAGAAACTGGAGATCTTCATTCCGAACGGTCCGCGCTTGGGTAATAAGGTCATCGTTGCCGAACATGTTGCCAAATCGTTCCCAGAGAAACAGCTCTTCAATGATCTTAATTTTATCCTCCCACCAAATGGTATTGTAGGTGTGATTGGTCCTAATGGAGCAGGAAAGACTACACTCTTCAGACTCATCATGGGGCTTGATACCCCTGATACAGGAACTTTTGATGTGGGTGAGACGGTGAAACTTTCGTATGTGGATCAACAACATAAGGATATCGATCCGGAAAAGAGTGTCTATCAGGTGGTGAGTGGAGGCAATGAGACCATCCGCATGGGTGGAAAGGATGTAAATGTACGAGCTTACCTCTCACGCTTTAACTTCAGCGGGGCTGATCAGGAGAAGAAATGTGGGGTGCTCTCAGGTGGTGAACGTAACCGTCTGCATCTGGCGATAGCATTGAAGCAGGAGGGTAATGTTTTACTTTTGGATGAGCCTACTAACGATATAGATGTCAATACGTTACGTGCACTTGAGGAAGGTTTAGAAGCCTTTGCGGGATGTGCTGTCATCATTAGTCACGATCGTTGGTTCCTGGATAGAATCTGTACCCATATCTTAGCTTTTGAGGGCGAAGGAAATGTGTTCTACTTCGAAGGCAACTATTCCGAATACGAGGCAAATAAAGCTCAGCGTCTCGGACTGGAAGAACCTAAGCGTGCCCGTTATCGTAAGCTCATGGAAGAGTAAATACCAATTACCGACACAGCATCTGATAGGGGCACGTGCTACAACGATCGTGATCCTCTGTTGGTGAGAAAGCGAGGTCTTGACAGAAGATCTCGCTCATCTTTTCTGTCAACAGCTGCATAAATTCATTAGATATCGTGGCAATGTCTCTCACTGGATCCTTACCCAACTTCAGTGTGGGATCATATTGCTCGGATCCTGCATGCTGGATGAACAACAGGGCGGGGGAGACTGGCAGATTAGTCTGCTGACGTACAATATGACTGTAGAGGAAGGCCTGCAGGTAGTAGTCACTATGATCCTTCACGTTGGCAGGATCAAAGATTGCTGCAACATCCGGCAGATCCTTCTGTTTCTTGGCTCCTGTCTTATAATCAACGACGCGTACGACATCTTCGCCTGTCTCTGGGTCGGTGATGCAGTCTAAACGGTCTATGTAACCTCTGACAATTGTCCAGTCCAAAGGCATTTTTACTGGCTTCTCTAAGCCTAAGATGCTGAAAGGCGCTAACTTCCTATCCGCCTCTAAGAGCTGACGGATGTATTTGATGATTACCTCCCTGTTGATGAGTTGCAAGCCGTCAAGGGCTGGTATCTTGCGGTTTGGATCAGTGATCTTGAACAGCTCTGTCATAAAGGCTTCATCCACCTTCTGCTCTATCTCCACTTCACTCTTCAACAGATCATTGATTGCTAAAGCTGTGATGTGATTACCCGTCAGTGTCTTCAGCTGTTCATAGAGGTTTTGTGCCGCCTTGTGGAAGATGTTGCCGAAGATACGGTTGTCGATAAGATCCTCATCGTTATCATCCGGTTCGATCAGGTTGCCAACGTAGTGATAGAAGAAACGCAACTGGCAACGCAGATACGTGCTGATAGCTGTTGGACTGATACCACCTTTCTCTGTAGAGAAGCGATCCTTCATGACTTCCATCACCTTATCGGTTTTGAGGATAGCCAGAGGACGTCTGGGAGCTGTCAACTGTCCTGCCTGAAGTGTCTGGTAATGGATAGGTTTCTCCCGTTCCACCATCTGTTGGAGCATGAAACGAGACATCTCACCTGTCTGTCCATCGTTGGTGGCGTTATTATATACCAATGCCACATCTTTTGCCCTTTGCAGCAGGCGATGGAAATAATGTTCGTAGATAGCCACCTTATGATCTACCGTTGTCAGACCGTAAGCTTTTCGGATGCTATAGGGAATAAACGAGGTATCGCTCACCCCCCGAGGCATGTTCCCTTCATTGCAGGAGAGCATCAGCACATGATCGAAATCGAGGTTTCTCGTCTCAAGCACACCCATGATCTGAATACCTTCTGCTGGTTCGCCGTGAAAGGGTATCGTGGTGGATTGTATTACTTGGGTCACCAATCTCTGAAGGGTGATGATGTCCACCTTCAGCGCACCACTATCTACCAGGTCTGTCAAACGATTTAAGACGGTATACACTCTGAACAGGCTCTCGGTAGCCAACTGGTCCTTAGGACTGGGATCTTTTGCCACATGACGGATAATCCCTAACAAGGCGTGCAGCAGTTCGCTGTTGTCGGTATAGTGGGTATTGGCATAGTCTTCAGGCATCATCTTGGCATATGGATGACGATTCATCAGTTCGAGCCAATGGCGTCTGAAAGCGTTAGTTTTCAGTGAGAAACCGTTGATCTGCAGATTAAAGAACTGGCTCACGAGTGTGGCGGCTGCTGTCTGACTCAGAGGATAACCGGTGGTGACGTTTACCTTCTCCACTTCTTTTGGCAGACAGTGGATCACCGTCTGCAGCAGTTTTTCGTCGCAGAGCACAATAGCAGTTTTCCGTCCTGCAGCAATGCGTTCTGGGGTGAGCCACTGACTCACGTAGCGTGCCTGGATATTTTCAGTAGGTGCAGAGATATAAGTCAGTGTTTCTGGGGGCAGTTCTTCTGTATCCTGATAGAAAATGGCCTTGCCTGCTTGTTCCAGTCGTCTGAAGAGTGTCTTTTCCACTTCCTGCAGATGATTAAAGCCCACAAAGGCATAGGTGTCGTAACGGAAGTCGATGTCAGGAGTCTCCACCACCTGACGATAGAGAGCCCCCTCATAACAGAGATTCTGACTGGCCAGTCGTTCGTTGAAAAGATGATAGATGTTGCCGATACGACTCCATAGTTTCAGAAATCGCTGTTTCAATTCGCTGTTATGATCCTCAGAGAAATTACTGAAGAATCGCTTGATCATCTCACGTTGCTCTTCTGTGAGGTAGGAGATGTCATCAAGTTCATGGAGGTCTCGCAGGTTCTTAAACACCTGGTCTGCGGGTCCCATGTTCTTATCCAAATCATCGAAATCGGCTAAGAGCAGTTGCCCCCATCCGTAAAAATGATCCAGAGTCTCATCCATCCCTGTTGCCTCGATGAAGCTTTTGTGCAGTTCACAAACAAGTAGGATGGGGTCTGCCACCTTCAACGTTGAATGACTGCGGAAGAGGTCGCTGATGGTGATATAGGCAGGACTCCAGAGAGGCTTACCTGTCAAACGAGCCAGATGCTCATTGAGGAAGAGCGATGCACGTTTATTAGGGAACACAACGGCAACACGTGCCAGATTGGTTCCATATCTGTTCAGCAAGTCTGCTGCTACCTGTTCAAGAAAACTGTTCATACCACTTCTTCAATTTTGTTACTATACACAAGCCAAAGATAACCGCTCACCTTTGCTTCTGGCTGCATGGTTCTGATGAGCTGCATATATTCACGCACCTGATCCAAGTATTCTGGTTTCTGACTTCCAAACTTAAAATCTACTACCACCCACTTGTTGCCGTCTGTCATCACACGGTCTGGTCTTCTCTCTTTCATCTTACCATCTTCCAGCGTGAGGATAGTACACTCGTTGAAGAGCGTCCAGTGGGGTGAGAACCATTCTGACACGCGCGGATCTTGCAGACGTTGTCTCAGCATACTCATGATGCGTTCAGGAGTGATATGTTCATCGTAAAGTACACCCTCAAACTGCAGATTCTTCAGAGCATCCTCGATATCATCAGTCGTACGAATGGTGGAGAATATCTGATGCAGCACACTACCCGTCTGGATATAGTTCAAGCGTTCAATCTCATCTTGCTCGTCAGCCCCGATAAATGCCTGACTGCGGTTACTCTGACGGAAGTTCACCTGACTCTCCATATAGTGGAAATCCACAGAGACGGGGGCTGAGGGTTGCAAGAAAGGATTTGCCTCCCTCATACGTGATTTGCTAGATTTACTAGAATTTCTAGAAGCTCTCGGATCTCCAGTCAATGAGAATTGCAGCGTTCCTTTCTCATCTTCCAGTCCTGACAATATCGCTTCCGGCATCTCTTTTGCCACAAGTGGCAAACACTGTTCGATAAGGCCAGAGCGGGAAGCCTTTGCCCCACGTTTTCCCAAAACATACAAGCCCTTGCAAGCTCGGGTAAAGGCCACATACAGGAGGTTCAGGTTGTCCACTGTGTTCTGCAGATGTTCTTGCAGATAGTCACGTTCATAGATGGTGCCAATCATCTGTTTCTGACTATAGTCTATTGGTGCTATAGGCAGATCGCTGAATGGTTGTTCATCAGGCTGGCACCAAAGAATATTGCCGCTCTGCTTCTCCAATTGCCAGTCGCAGAATGGACAGATCACGTAGTTAAACTCCAGCCCCTTTGATTTATGGATAGAGAGAATCCGTACGCCGTTTGTCTCCTCACTCTGGATGGTTTTGCTACAGATACTTTCATCCCACGCTGCAAGGAAAGAGTCGATATCTGCAGTGTTCTCACTCACATAACTGGCGAGCTGATCATAAAAGGCAAACACATAGGCACTCTGCTCATTCAATGCTTCCAAACCGAAGATGGCATGCAGTCGTTCTGCCAAATCGTAAAGGGGCATCGTCAACAGCACCTCGCGTTGTGCCAGGAACGTCTGCGGCAACAGCTGGTCGAGATCGTTTGTACTCAGCAATAACTCGTTGTCTTCCGTCTGCTCCTTCAATACATCGATATGATAGAGTTTTACGATAGTGGCCTTTGTCAGCTGATCGTCAGGGTGGGTGAGCTGTCTGAGGGCTGAAACCAGAAGCTTTACTGCCACTGAGGCATCGAGTCTGAAGGCCTCATCTGATACAATCGTTACCTCAGGCATCTGTTCCTGAAAGTATTGGGCAATGACAGGAATCTGGTTATTCACACGTACCAGAATGGCAATATCTTTTTGGGACACATCGCGCGATGAGAGTTCGCTGATGGTGTCTGCCATATGTTGCAAGGTCTGCTCTTGATAGTCTTCCGCCGGCAGGAGAGTCACACGGACCTCCCCTGCATCCTCGCGCCCTTCAGGTATCTTCTGCACCACGTCGGCATAGGCTTTCTTTAGTTGTTCTGCCTCTTCGCTGTTCAGTTCCTTCTGAGCCTGATATTCCAGTTCTGCCGCTTGACTGAAGAAATGATTGTTGAAGGTAATGACGTTCTTTTCAGAGCGATAGTTTGTCTTCAAGGGTAGGGTGTCAATCTGCTGCTGATTAAACTGCTGTTCGATATCATTCAACAGACGCCAGTCTCCCGAACGCCAGCGATAGATGCTCTGTTTCACGTCGCCAACGATGAGGTTCGAACCTCCTTCATGACTCATGGCCTCGTCGAGCAGTACGCGGAAGTTCTGCCACTGCACTGTACTGGTGTCCTGGAACTCGTCGATCATCACGTGTTCCAGCTGGGTTCCAATCTTCTCAAAGATAAAGGGTGAGTCGCTGCCTTCTATCAGGGCGTGCAACAACTGTTGGGTATCACTCAGTAGAAAACGGTTGTTGTTCTCATTCAGTTCCCGTACCTTTGTCTCGATACTGCCCAATAGTCTGAGCTGGTTCAGATGGCGGAGCGTGAGGTCTGCCGACTTATAGAGTTTCCATTGTTGGGGACGTTGCTGTACGGCATAACGCAGAATGTCACCTAAAGTACTGTTTGCCAGTGATATGATGAATTCACGCTGGGGATGGGTCTTCGCACACCATTTCTCAGGTGTATATAAACAGTTAGCTACCGATGCGTTCTCGATACTGGGGTCAAACACACCTCTTTGTAACTTCAGGAAGAAACCTGCAATACCTCGGTTCTTGTTGGCCAGGTCATCGATACTAAGACCCTCGCCTTCCAGCGTCTCAAAGAAGCTTTCGCCAATCTGGATCATGTGTTCCTCTGCGGTTTTCTTGATCTCTCTGAGTTGAGAGGTATATTGCTCGAAGAATCCCTTCTCTTCCATCTTCCGTTTCAATTCCTGACTTACCTTCTTGTATTCGTCTTTGAAGATGGTGCGCCCGAAACGTTTGATCTGACTGATGACATTCCACGACTTATCGTCAGAGATGTTCTCCATCACATACTTCATGATCCACTGCAGGATCACGTCAGTAGTGCTCAGGTCTGCTATCAACTGATCTACAGCCAGTTCCTCCACTTGTACATCGTTGAGACCGATCCTCAGGTTAGTGGTCAGATCAAGTTCGCGTGCCATGTTCCTCAGCACACTTTGGAAGAAGGTGTCGATGGTCTCCACACGGAAATAGTTGTAATTATGTAACAGGTTGGCGAGTCCTTGTCCGGCTCGTTCCCTGATGCGTTCGGGCTCATAGCCTGTCTTCTCCCGAATCACCTTCAGGTAGCTGTCCGACTCTGGCAGTGCCTTCCAGATGCCGTACAGCTGACTGAGTATTCGCATCTTCATCTCCTCGGTGGCCTTGTTCGTGAAGGTCACCGCCAGGATATTCCTATAGCTCATGGGGTTCTCCACAATCAGCCGGATATATTCGGTAGCCAGCGTAAAAGTCTTACCACTTCCGGCGCTTGCCTTATAAACAGTCAGAGGTTTTACCATCGTTTAAAGAGTTCAAAGTCAAAGGTGATACCAGCCTTCTGGAATTCCGTATTCAGGAAGCTGGCGAAAAAGCCAACAGAGAAATAGCGGTTGGTTAAACCGTAGCCAATCTCAAAGTAAGGTCGTGTATGCTGCACGACAGCATTACTGAAGTAGAGACGTTCTGTCTCAATAAACTTTCCGATATAAGGCAACCATGTGGCAAAGAGCAGTGGTGACTCATACGACACGTTGTTGCGCAGATAGAAATACGATTCGTTATAAAGTCGGCTACTGAGCAACTGAAAGTCACCGCTCCACTTGTCGTTCCATCCTTCAGGCAGGTTGTTTTCACGGAAGTTGGAGTAGTCCAGGAAGTAGTTGTCGCTCTTGTTGGTATAGAAGCCATAGCCGTGTCGGATGTTCAGCAGGCGCAGCCCGCCGATTCTCTTTTTCCACTGCCCGTCGAGTTCCCAGCGCTCATATTGCAGGTTCGAGTCAAACACGTTCTTGATACTCCTTTCGTAGGTGGCAGTCAGTGTTGGTCCTTTCTCCAGCCAAGGGTAGAACTTAAATACGAACTTCGGTGCAAAGCTTCGGTATTCAGTAGGCTTATCATATTTCTCCATCAGTCCTTTGTTCATAGCCTTACGCTGGTGGAACACGAGACCAGCCTCAAGATCGAACCAGTCGAGTATCATGATGTTGTTCTTAACCTCTACATAGTTATCCTTAAACATGTCGGCATTATCCTCATTGAACTTAATGGTATCCCCATGTTCATGATTGATCTGATTCAGCACTGTGGAGTTGCTGATGGGGTTGCCGTTACCCCATTCAATCTCTGCATAACCATTACGCTTCGGGTTATAGGTCATTCTCAGGGGTGCGGTGAAATAGAACTGCCGCTGCTTGAAGTTGTAACCGAATGTCGGCTTTAATGTCAGATAACGGTGCTCATTGAATTTGTACCGCATCCAGAGTCTAATCTTATAAGATACACCTTTGCTGCCGCTATAACGCACATAGAGTGGATTGATGATTGGTGACAGACTGACCTCAGCATCCTTTGTCTCAGCATCCAGTGGTGTCACGAGGTTATCGCCCACTGAGTGCCAGAGGAAGTCTCTCAGCTTATGCTCTTTATGCACGGTAGTGTCGGCTTCAGCTGCTCTCTTTCGTGCTTCTTCCTCCTCATAGATACGTTTGTCGCTTTCTGCCAAGGGTACGGGGCGCAACGAATCAATCATCTCTTTGCTTCTGCGCTCATCGATGCTGTCGGGCAGAATGGTAGGCAGATGGTATATCGAGTTGACCACCGTTGACACCCTGTTACCCATAAACTTGAATGTGGCTGCAGTGGTGCATTGTGCCGGCATTAGTCCAAAGACTCCTTCTTCACCTTGTTTCACATCGGAACAGAACGATACCATATCAAACTCACCATTCAGCACAGTACGGATGATGCGTCCCGTATTGGTATCCACGATAGCAAAGCCGTTCACCAACTGGGTGTTGAAGAGCTTCGGCTTGAATTCCAGTCGGGTATTTCCGTCGCCCTGACGGAACTGCTTGTAGCGGTAATATCCTCTGTTATGGGGATGGAAAGGCGATAGCATGTAGTTTTCGTAGAGGGTGATGCCATAGAGCTCGGGGGTACTATATTCAATAATGGTAGGCATCGCTGTGCGGTTTCTGTGAATGGTACCCGTCACCACCTGTTTCTTGATGTCGAAGTCGTGCTCATTCTTATATACGATATTGTTGTACGATTCGCGTATATACTCCCTTGGGTCTTTCGCCAGCACATACATTGAGGGGATAAGCCATAGGATGGCGTTTCGCTTCTCTACGTTGAAACGGAACTTGGCATACATGTTATCCTCCAGGTTGGTCACATTGCTGATGTTCAGATGTCGGTATTCGTAAATCTTACCCAGTATCAGTGAGTCTTTCTTTGCACCAGACATAGCTGTCGGCATACTGAGTGTCAGTAGGCAGATAAGTATGGCTCTGATGTATAGTTGACTCTGCTTCAATGCCTTATAAGTTTAACTTGGGTTTCAGAAACTGTCCTGTCAGACTCTCCTGGCATGCAACAATATCTTCGGGTGTGCCCTTCGCCACGAGTGCGCCTCCCTTGTCGCCTCCGTCAGGGCCTAAGTCTATCACGTAGTCGGCACACTTGATGATTTCCATATTATGTTCGATAATCAGGATCGTGTGCCCTCGTGCTATCAGGGCATTGAAGGCCTCCAGCAGTTTGTGAATATCGTGGAAGTGTAGTCCCGTTGTCGGCTCGTCGAAGATAAATAGTGTCGGCTCCTGTTTCTCCTGTCCGATGAAGTAGGCCAGCTTTACGCGCTGGTTTTCACCGCCAGAGAGGGTAGAAGAGTTCTGACCGAGTTTGATGTAGCCCAGTCCCACGTCTTCCAGACTCTTCAGGCGCTTCACGATGGTGTCCTGTTTGTACTTCCCAAAGAACTCCAGAGCCTCAGAGATCGTCATGTTCAAAATGTCGTCGATATTCTTTCCCTCAAACTTCACGTCGAGGATATCGTGCTTGAAACGATGTCCGTGACAAGCCTCACACTCCAGCACGAGGTCGGCCATAAACTGCATCTCTACAGTGATCACACCAGCGCCCTTACACTCCTCGCAACGTCCGCCATCAGTGTTGAATGAGAAGTACTGGGGTGTGAAGCCCATCTGCTGCGACAGCGGCTGGTCGGCATAGAGGTCGCGGATAGCATCGTAGGCTTTCACATACGTGGCGGGATTCGAACGGGTGGATTTTCCGATGGGGTTCTGATCCACAAACTCCACATGTTTCAGTGCGTTGATGTCGCCAGTGATGCCTAAATATTCGCCTGGAGCATCACACACCTCACCGAGATGCCGTTTGAGCGAGGGGTAGAGGATACCCTTTACCAGACTGGACTTGCCTGAGCCTGAGACACCTGTTACGACTGTCATCACATTCAACGGGAACTGTACGTCGATACCTCTCAGATTATTCATCCTGGCTCCCTTGATGTCTATATGTAGGTTCCAAGGACGTCGGCTCTGGGGCACGGTGATAGTCTCCTCGCCGCGGAGATATTTCACTGTGTAGCTTTTTGTCGAACTAGTCTCCTTTGTTATACTAGCTGCATTCCCCTCGAATACGATCTCGCCCCCCAATCGGCCTGCATCTGGTCCGATGTCTATCAGATAGTCGGCAGCACGCATGATCTCCTCATCGTGCTCCACTACCACCACTGTATTACCTATATCTTGAAGATCCTTCAGCACACGGATCAGTCGGTCGGTGTCTCTGGCATGCAGTCCGATACTCGGTTCGTCAAGGATATAGAGTGAGCCCACCAGGGAACTGCCCAGACTCGTACAGAGGTTGATGCGCTGACTCTCGCCTCCTGAAAGAGAGTTCGAGAGTCGGTTGAGCGTCAGATACCCCAGTCCTACGTTCAGAAGGAATTGCAGTCGGTTCTCAATCTCCGTCAGCAGACGTTTTCCTACTTCCTGATCATGCTCGTCGAGCTCCAGGCGGTCGAACCACTCCTTCAGTCTTACCACGGGCATCTGCACGAGATCTGTGATGCTTCTGCCGCCGATCTTTACATAGTCGGCCTCAGGTTTCAGACGTGTCCCATGGCAGGTCGGGCAGGTGGTTCTGCCACGATAGCGCGCCAGCATCACCCGATATTGTATCTTATACTGACTGGCTTCCACCATCTTGAAGAACTCGTCGATACATGGCTTTTCCTTAGCACCTTTGTCAGAGGGTAGTCCATGCCACAACCAGTCTTTCTGCTGTTGCGTCAGGTTCATATAGGGCTCGAAGATGGGGAAATCATCATTGGCGGCATGACGCACAAACCATTGCTGCCATTCTTTCATCTTCTCTCCGTGCCAGCACACCACGCAACCGTCATACACCGATAGCGTCGTGTTGGGAATCACCAGTTTCTCATCGATGCCGATGATACGTCCGAACCCCTGACAAGTGGGACAGGCACCTGCTGGGGAGTTAAACGAGAACATCTGGTCGTTGGGCTCCTCAAACGTCATCCCGTCGGCCTCGAAACGCATCGAGAAATCGTAGGTGATATTTGATGGCAGGAACATCAGGCGCATCTCACCAGCACCCTCATAAAAGGCTGTCTCTGCCGAGTCCACCAGACGGGCAATCGCATCCTTTGAGTCATCCACACTCATGCGGTCGATGACAAGGAATATCTCTTGCTCCTGGATGTCGCCAGCTGAAAGATAATCATCGATGCGTTGGAAGTCGCTGCGAACGTAAATTCTCGCGAAACCCTCTAAGAGATACGCCTTAAGCTGCTGTTCCATCGTGCGGCCCTCGGCCACATGGACAGGGGCCAGCACCACAAACTTCGTTCCCTTTGAGTATTCCATCACCTGCTTCACCACATCCTCTGTAGAGTGTTTCTTTACCTCACAGCCACTGATGGGCGAATAGGTATGTCCGATACGGGCATAGAGCAGTCTGAGATACTCGTAAATCTCTGTCGTTGTACCCACGGTAGAGCGCGGATTTCTGGAGATCACTTTTTGTTCGATGGCAATAGCGGGGGGGATGCCTCGGATGTAGTCACACTCGGGCTTGTTCATCCTCCCCAAGAACTGACGGGCATAGCTTGACAAACTTTCTACATAACGCCGCTGACCTTCGGCATACAAAGTGTCGAAGGCCAGAGAAGACTTACCGGAGCCACTGACTCCGGCAATCACTGTAAACGTATTCCGGGGAATCTTAACATTGATGTTTTTCAGGTTATTAACCCTTGCCCCCTTAATTTCAATTACTTCTGCCAAGATTGATAATCAGTAATTATACTAAATAATCGATTTTACGGCCTCAAGCATGCCAAGGCTCTCGATGAGGTCGAGGTCCTGCTTCACCATGTCGTTCAGACCGGGAATCTTATTCAGGTTCTCCTGCCAGATAAAATCAGCTCCGAGCACACCGTCAGCCACTTTCTGGGTGTCTCCGGTAGCCCAGAGATCCTTCAGCAATTCTATAATCTTCGGGTCGTCGTTGGGCACAATCTCCACACCGTCCTCACGCTTGCCTCCTTTATAATAGGTGATGATGGCAGCCAGACCGAATACCAATCCCTTAGGCAGTTCGCCTTTACGCTCCAGATAAGTCTTCAGTCCGGGGAGGTCACGTGTCTGGAACTTCGGGAATGAGTTCAGCATGATGCTCGTCACCTGATGATCCACATACGGGTTGTCGAAGCGTTCCAGCACGTCACCGGCAAACTTCTCCAGCTGTTCAATCGGCAGGTCAAGTGTCTGCATCAGCTCGTCGAACTGCACCTTATGGATAAATTTTGAGATCACCTCATGATTGCAGGCGTCGCGCACGATATCCACACCGCTCAGGAATGCCACAGGACTCAGTACGGTATGCGGACCGTTCAGCAGCGTCACCTTACGTTTGTGGTAAGGCTCCTCTGACGGTACGAACAGCACGTGCAGTCCAGCCTTGTCGGCGGGGAACTCTTTTGCCACATCCTTCGGAGCCTCAATCACCCAGAGGTGGAAGTTCTCAGCCTGAACCACGAGGTTGTCACGGTAGCAGATCTTCTCCTGAATCTCCTCAATATCCTTACGTGGGAAGCCTGGTACGATACGATCCACAAGGGTGGCATACACACCGCAAGCCTCCTCAAACCATTTCTTAAAGTCGGCGCCGAGATTCCACAGGTCGATATATTTATTGATACAGTCCTTCAGCACATGACCATTCAAGAAAATCAACTCACAAGGGAAGATGATCAGTCCCTTCGTTGGGTCACCGTTGAAAGTCTGATAGCGGCGATACAGCAACTGTACCAGTTTACCGGGGTAGGAGCTGGCTGGCGCATCGTCCAACTTACAGCTGGGGTCGAATGCGATACCTGCCTCTGTGGTGTTGGAGATTACGAAACGGATCTCAGGCTGGTCGGCCAATGCCATGAAAGCGGCATTCTGTGTATAAGGATTCAGCGCACGGCTGATGACATCGATACGTTCTATGGTGTTAACAGGATTACCTTTCTCACGTCCCTGTAGGTTCACGTGGTACAGACAGTCCTGCCCGTTGAGACAATCAACCATGCCTTTCTCAATAGGTTGAACTACAACTACAGAACCGTTGAAGTCTGTCTTCTGGTCCATGTTCCATATAATCCAATCAACAAATGCACGGAGGAAGTTACCTTCACCGAACTGAATTACCTTTTCAGGCATCACGCTCTTGGGCGCAAATTGTTTGTTTAGCGGTTTCATATTTAAATCCATCATAAAATCGCTGCAAAATTAATGCAAAAAACCGAAACTACCAAATTTAGATTGTCATATAACGTTAAAAGTGCTGTCATTTCAAGCGAAGTCGAGAAATCTTATGAGATCTCTCCATGCGCTTCGCTTAGTCGAGATGACAAATATTTTTCTCTTCCTTAGAATCTCTTCCTTATGCCGTGTTTTGGCGGTTTTACTATAAAAATCTTACTCGTACACTTAGAAAAATTTGCTGTATAGTTATGCCGCAAATTTTGTTGCCTGATGACTTTTTTCAACGCCGCTTCAAAAGTACGATTTTTTGGTTAAAATAGAAAACAATTATCCCTCGCAAATCTGCGAGGGATAATCTGATATATTAATAGCTGCGGGCGATGATGACGCGGGCCTTAGAGGGCTTGCCGCTAACCATATCGACACCTGGGGTCTGCTCGACACCGAAAGGCACGCAACGGATAGTAGCCTGTGTCTCTTCCTTGATCTTTGCCTCGGTCTCGGCAGTACCGTCCCAGTGGCAGAGGAAGAATCCACCGTCCTTCACCTTCTCCTTGAACTCCTCGTAGTTGTCGCACTCGTAGATGTGTGCATCGCGATAGTTCTTCGCCTTCTCGAAGATATTCTTCTGAATATCCTCCAAGAGCTGCTCTACATACTCGACAATACCATCGACAGGACGTGTCTCCTTCTCAAGCGTATCACGGCGCATCACCTCTATCGTGCCGTTCTCGAGGTCACGGGCACCCATTACGAGACGTACGGGAACACCTTTCAACTCGTAGTCGGCAAACTTAAAGCCAGGACGCTTGTTGTCGGCATCATCGTACTTCACAGTGATACCTGCCTTTCGCAGTTCCTCAATCACAGGTGTGAGGCGTTCGGTAATATGCACAAGATCGTCGCCCTTTGAGATAGGTACGATAACAACCTGGATGGGGGCGAGCTTTGGAGGCAGCACCAGTCCGTTGTCGTCGGAGTGGGTCATGATGAGGGCACCGATGAGTCGGGTAGAGACACCCCAAGAGGTGGCCCAGACGTACTCGGGCTTATTATCCTTATTAAGATAGGTGACTTCGAAAGCCTTGGCGAAGTTCTGCCCCAGGAAGTGAGAGGTTCCGCTCTGCAAAGCCTTACCATCCTGCATCATAGCCTCGATGGTGTAGGTGTCAAGAGCACCGGCGAAACGCTCTGTCTCACTCTTCACGCCCTGAATCACAGGCACTGCCATCCACTCCTCAGCAAACTTGGCATAGACCTTCAGCATCTTCTGTGCTTCTTCCTCAGCCTCCTCACGGGTGGCATGGGCAGTGTGACCTTCCTGCCAGAGAAACTCTGACGTGCGGAGGAAGGGACGTGTACGCATCTCCCAACGCATGACGTTACACCACTGGTTGCACATCAGGGGCAGATCGCGCCAAGAGTGGATCCAGTTCTTATAGGTGTTCCAGATGATGGTTTCTGAGGTAGGACGAACGATGAGCTCTTCTTCAAGCTTTGCAGCGGGATCTACCTCGACGCCGCTCTTATCCTCTTTAGCACGCAGACGATAGTGAGTGACTACAGCACACTCCTTAGCAAAGCCTTCTACATGCTCTGCCTCGCGAGAGAGGAATGATTTCGGGATGAGCAAGGGGAAATAGGCGTTCTGGGCACCAGTCTCCTTGAACATCTTATCCAGCTGCTGCTGCATTTTCTCCCAGATGGCATAGCCATAGGGTTTAATTACCATACATCCACGAACGGCAGACTGCTCTGCCATATCAGCCTTCACTACCAAGTCGTTGAACCACTGACTGTAGTTATCGGCTCTTTTCGTTAATTCTTTCAATTCTTTAGCCATTGTTTTTTATACTTTTATCAATTTTGCGTGCAAAATTACGAAAAATATGTGAATTAAACATGCAGAATTATGATTTTATTTGTAACTTTGCAGTCAAATATACATTTAACGACTTAAAAATAAGGTAAATTATGAAAAGTTTAAAAGCAATTTGTGTTGCCCTCAGCGCTATTCTCGTTGTGGGTTGTGGTATGAGTAAGACTGGTCAGGGTGCTCTGATTGGTGCTGGTGGTGGTGCTGCTCTCGGTGCTATTGTTGGAGCTATTGCCGGTAATACTGCTATCGGTACTGCCATCGGTGCTGCCGTAGGTGCTGGCGCTGGTGCAATTATTGGTAAGAAGATGGATAAAGCTAAGAAGGAGGCTGAGGCTATTCAGAACGCACAGGTAGAAGAGGTGAAGGATGCCAACGGTCTTGACGCCGTGAAGGTGACCTTTGATTCTGGAATCCTGTTCAGCTCTGGTAAGTCAGCGCTATCACCTACCTCAAAAGCTTCACTGCAGGAGTTGGCTAACGTGCTGAAGAACAATCGCGACTGCGATGTGGCTATTCAGGGCTACACAGACAATCAGGGTTGGAAGAACTCAACTGCTGAACAGAGTGCTCAGAAGAACAAGGCTCTCTCATTGGATCGTGCAGCTGCCGTTTCTTCATATCTGCAGAGTCTGAGCGTTCCTACATCTCAGATTAAGAGTGTAGATGGCTTTGGTGAGCAGAATCCTGTTGCTTCAAATGCTACAGCTGCCGGACAGGCTCAGAATCGTCGTGTGGAAGTATATATGTATGCTTCACAGAAGATGATCAACGAAGCTAATGCACAGGCAGGCAAATAATGAGATTGATTAAGAAAACACTGAAATGGATAGTGGTGGCATTCTTTGCCTCCACTATTCTTTCTGTTGTAGCCCTGCGTTTTATTCCAGTGGTGGCGACGCCTTTGATGTTGATCCGTTGTTATCAGCAGGTGAAGGCCGGCGAAAAACTGAAACTGAGTCACGACTGGGAATCGCTTGAGAACATATCCCCCCATCTGCCTATTGCCGTTATGGCAAGTGAGGATGCCAACTTCCTGACGCATCATGGTTTCGACTATGAGGCCATTGAGAAGGCAATGGAGCGTAATAAGAAGCATCCGGAGAAGCGAAAACTGGGAGCCTCGACCATCTCGCAACAGACTGCCAAGAATGTGTTTTTATGGCCTGGACGCTCTTGGGTGAGAAAGGGCTTTGAGGTGTATTTTACGGCACTTATCGAACTGATGTGGCCTAAGGAGCGTATCATGGAGGTGTATCTGAACTCCATTGAGATGGGCGATGGCATCTATGGTGCCCAAGCTGTGGCTGAGGCACATTTCAATACCGATGCCAAGAGTCTGACGAAAGCCCAGTGCGCCCTGATTGCCGCTACACTGCCAAATCCGAGGAAGTTCTCAAGTAAAAATCCCTCAGCATACATGCTAAAAAGACAAAGCCGTATCCTGAGGGAGATGAAGTATGTAGAACGGATGGTTACCAGCCGTACTGCTGCCAACTGATGGGACCATTCCACTGAAGTTGCTGAATGGTCGTGTTCCAACTGGGATAAATATGATTATATTGAGTCCCAGGGAAGAACATACTTAACACACGACAATTATCACTTATTGCGTCGAAGGATGACATCGTCGTTTTAAGACTGCTGACAATGGTCATCCATCGAGGTGACAGACGATAGTAAACTATCGCTTTCTCGAAGACGGGTTCCCATGTCTTGAAATCAGCCTCAGAAGTATTCTCCTTCAAGGTCTTATACATGTCGTAGTTATATTTCAACCCATTATTGACTGCATAGTAGATTACGTTGTTGACATTGAGTTGGCCAGTTGGCTTCAGCTTGTCTTGAATGCTATTGAGCAGCTGTGCAGTGGCTGTAGCCAGATTCTCAAGTTCAGAAGTCTTTACCGCTACTTGGGGTATACTATATCCTTCCAAGTCACCGTAATTGATATTATAATATGTTGTACCTTTTTCCTTGAATTGATTGACATAATAATCCCAGTATGTATCTATAATCACTTTATAGAAGGTGGAGCTGGTATCGAAAAGACCTGAGAGATCGGAAAAATTGGAACCGGCATCAGGAACCTCAGCAGGGGAACCGATGACATAATCAGTGACATGACGCAGTTCATAGGCCACCTCAACACATCCGAAATTGCAGCAGTCGCCATGAATGAATGACAGCTTCTCGCCATTCATGCCGTTTTTGATGGCACGGGCAAGAGAAGGGATGTTCATCCATGTGGTAGGACTTTCGCCTTCGTCGTTGGCATAGGCACGAGTCTTGGCATAGGGGATAGAGTCATTCTTAATCAGCCATCCTGTGGAATGGCCCCAAAGCACGAGTCCATAGCTCTTGGCCTGGTAGTTTTCGCGCGTATATTGTAGAGCCTCTTCGAGAATGGCAGGATCAGAAGCGGAGGTCTCATCGAGACTGACAGAGTCTATGCACATACCATCTTTAATACGCGCGTAATAGGGTTTACCACTGCCTTTCTGATCAACATAGACGACGAGGTTCTGATTGTCTTTGAGAGCCTTTGAACCCTGCTTCATTTCGTTGAGGTCGTCTGTGGAAAACTTATTGAGACTGTTTTCTGCCGCTATATAGATCAATACCGTGCGCTCATTAGAACTGATAGGAGGCTCTGGTTCTGGCGGAGTAGGATTTGGCGCATCATCACTTCCACATGCTGCAAAACTTATAGCCAAGAGGCTTATCAATACCTTATAAAATTTCATAATCACAAGAATTTGGGGCAAAGGTACGAAAAAAATGTGAATGGATGCGATTATTTGCCGTTTTTTTAGTATCTTTGCCACTCAAAAACAGAAACAATGAGAAAACTCACTATTATATTTGCCCTGCTGATAGCGTTAACAGCTGTCGGCGAAACCTTTTCAAAACGCCCCAAACGTGGTAAGAGATACCAGAAAACCCAGCGTATGGCCAGACTCAAGAAACACAGGAAGGTAAAAGTCGTCAGGAAGATCGTGCCGATTGACCCCAGACTGGATGATCCCAATTATGACCCTTTCCTGCAGTGTGAAGATACCTGCGATCATGTGCATGGTATCGACCTTTCGCACTATCAGGGAAATGTGTTCTGGGAGACAGTGGGAGAGAACACGAAGATGGCGTATGTATATCTGAAGGCTACCGAAGGTGGAGACCGTGTAGATGACCTGTATGAGAGGAACATCCAACTGGCACATCGCCACGGATTGAAGGTTGGCTCTTATCACTTCTTCCGTCCGAAGACCCCGTTGAAGCTGCAACTGGAGAATTTCCGCGTACAGTGCCGTCCTGGTGAGCAGGATCTGATTCCGATGATTGATGTGGAGACCACTGGCGGACTGCCTACAGAGGATTTCTGTGACTCATTGATCACCTTCCTTGGCATGGTGGAGAAAGAGTATCGTCAGGCCCCCTTGCTCTATACCTATCGTAACTTCTATAACAAACACCTGGTGGGAAAAGTGGACGATTATAAGCTGATGATTGCGATGTATCTGCCTGAAGAGCCTGTGCTGGCCGATGGACGTGACATCACCATGTGGCAATACACCAGTAAAGGGCAGATCATGGGCATCAAGGGCTATGTGGACAAGAGTCGCTTTATGGGTAAGCACGGGTTAAGGGATATCAGATTCCGACATGTGCATATCAAGGGCGCCGATCCCGATGCTATTCCTCGATATGAGAAAGAGAGTGCACAAATGACGCGAAGAAATTGGTAAGACCCTCGGAAGGATAGTATCGGAAGTATCTGCCTGAACGGCGTACATGACTGAACATAGCCGAAGAGTTGCTGTTGTGGATAAAGATACTGTCGGCATCCTGTGAGAAATACCAGTCGTGGGAACGGGTGTTGGTGAACTCCAACAGTTCCTGGACAATTTGCGAGGTTTGTTTGTTCTGCCGGTCAGTAACAAACGGCAGATCCTCCGCTTGAAATCCAAACAACAAAATCAGACATTCGCCTTCGAGCTGGCACATCTGTGTCAGTCGGAGACGTTTGATCCATTGTTGAAGAAGCTCAAAATTCACCTGTTTACCTTGTTGATGGATTTTCAGACCGAGTTCGAGCAGCTGACGGATGGGCATACCCTCGTTGAGGATATGACGCACCACGCGAATGAGTTGTAGCAGCAGCTGACGGGTGTGAATGTCGGAGTGCTCATCATCGAGGATGTTCTGAAGTTGTCTGTTGAGCACAGGATTTGTCAATGTGTCTGCCCGTAGGAAAGTGTCCTCCTCATCTTCAGATTTATGGGAGGTGATTTCATCATTGGCGCGCTTCCAGGTGAGTTCCTGCTTGTCAGAGAGATGCATGAAGAACTGGGAGTGGCAGTTGGAGATGCCTTTATACGCATAAGGGATTACGTCGTGAAGCATCGCTATCTGGTAGAGTCGTTCCCATTTATAGACCGACATGGGTTCGATCTTCTCCTGGGTGCCGAAGGCTCCACTGCGTAATAATCTGAAGAGGTTTCGCTGAATGATGTCCATAATTTAAGAGTATCTACGGGGATAACGGAAGAGTATTGCTCCAATGGCTACGATACCTAACATAAAAGGATAATAGAGCCAAGGGATGATGCTGACAGGATTAAGGGATGCCAGACCTGCTGCTATGAGGAGTTGGGCACCATAAGGGATCATGCCTTGAATGGCGCAGGAGAAGGTGTCGAGAATAGAGGCACACTTCTTGTTGTCAACACCATAGCGGTCGCCTATCTGTTTGGCAATGCTACCTACGGTGAGAATGGCGATGGTATTGTTAGCCGTACAGATATCAACAAGAGAGACGATGGAAGCAATGCTGAGTTCTGCGCCCCGTTTGCTGTTGACATGACGGGTGATCATACGGATGATGAAATCAATGCCGCCCTGTTGCTTGATGAGTCCTAACATACCCCCAGCCATCATACTGACAATGATCAGCTCACCCATCGAGAGAACACCATCACCCATTGCCCCAAACCAGCCATAGAGGTCAAAAGCCCCTGTGAAAACGCCTATGATACCTGTCATGATCAGACCGAGCGTAAGGACTGCCATCACATTCATGCCGAGGATGGCAGTGACGAGTACCACAAGATAGGGTAGTACCTTTACCCATTTTACTGCAGGTATCGTCTGTGGTGCATGGATGCCCTGTCCGATGAAGAGATAGACAAACAGAATGATGATAGCTGCCGGCATCACGATGAAGAAGTTCACACGGAACTTATCACTCAAGCGGCAGCCCTGTGTCTGAGTGGCCATAATTGTCGTGTCGGAAATGAAAGAGAGGTTGTCACCAAAGAACGAGCCACCGACAATGATAGCTGTCATCATGGCTACATCAGTATTCGTCTCACTGGCCACACCTGCTGCTATGGGTACCAAGGCTGCAATCGTGCCGACACTCGTACCGATGGATAGGGAGATGAAACAGGCAGCAAGAAACAATCCTGCCAGGAGCATCTGAGGCGGCAGTAATGAGAGGGTGAGGTCAACGGTAGCGCCGATGCTCCCCATCACCTTAGCGGAATGTGCAAATGCACCAGCCAGGATGAAGATCCAGATCATCAGCATCATCTGTTCTGTGGCAGCCCCACGACTGTAGATGTTGATGCGCTGCATCAGTGGTAGTCCGCCAGCAATAATCACTGCATAGGCACTCGACACCATGAAAGCCACCGTGATGGGTATCTTGTAGAAATCACCAGCAACGATGCTGGTGACTAAGTAGAACAGGATAAACACCACGAGGGGTGATAAAGCGATGAGTCCTTTTTTCAATGTTATACCTATTTAATTATATATTAGAGGGTGACGCCATTCTTGAAAATGGCAATCTCCCGATAACCGTTAGCTTCGTTCTTGGCAGGCTCACCACTGGCCACAGACAGGACCTTGTCAATGAACTCTGGTACGAGCTCCTGCATGGTACGACCTTCAATAAGCTGACCTGCAGAGAAATCGATCCAGTTCTTCTTTCGTGTAGCCAGGTCTGGGTTCGTGGCAATCTTCATCGTGGGTACGAAGGTGCCGAAAGGCGTCCCCCGACCTGTGGTGAAGAGCACGAGGTGGCAACTGCAGGAGGCGAGGGCAGTAGCGGCTACCAAGTCGTTGCCTGGGGCAGAGAGGAGGTTGAGACCAGTGCTTGAGAGACGGTCGCCATACTCCATCACACCACTGACAGGAGCCTTACCACACTTCTGGGTGCAGCCCAGTGCCTTATCCTCAAGCGTGGAGATGCCTCCTGCCTTATTGCCAGGACTGGGATTCTCACCCACTGGCTCACCATGAGAGAGGAAATATTCTTTGAAGTGATTGATCATCGAGACGGTCTGGTTGAAGAGATCCTCCGTACGACAACGGTTCATGAGGATGGTCTCAGCCCCAAACATCTCAGGAACCTCTGTCAGTACTGACGTGCCGCCTTGGGCCACAAGCCAGTCGGAGAACTCACCCACAAGCGGATTTGCAGTGATGCCAGAGAAACCGTCGGAGCCACCACACTTCAGACCGACACGCAGTTTGGATACAGATACATCCTCACGCTTGTCTTGTTTGGCTTTCGCATAAAGCGCACGAAGGATCGTCATTCCTGCTTCCATTTCGTCGTCAACGTTTTGAGTGACGAGTAGCTTGATGCGATCCTTGTCGTAATCACCCAACATTGCCATAAAGTCATCGGGTTGGTTGTTCTCACAACCCAGACTCAGCACAAGTACAGCACCAGCATTGGGATGCAGACAGATGTCACGCAGTATTTTTCGGGTGTTCTCATGATCGTCTGAGAGCTGTGAACATCCGTAGTTATGGTGCCAGGCATAGATAGCATCGACACCTTCCTCGTCTGTCTCTTTCTTTAGCTCACTGACCAGTCGTTCTGCGATGCCATTCACACAACCTACGGTGGGCACAATCCATATCTCGTTACGCACACCCACATCACCATTCTTACGGATAAAGCCCTTGAAAGTGCGGCTCTCTTGTGGAATGATCAGTTCTTCGTTAACGGGAGTATAAGTGTATTCGAGGGTACCAGAGAGGTTCGTGCTCAGATTGTTCTCATTCACCCAGTCGCCTGCCTTCAGATGTTCTTTGGCATGACCGATGGGATAACCATATTTGATGATGTCAGAACCTTTAGATGTATCTTTGATCAGAACCTTGTGACCGGCAGGCACGTCCTGATTGACGGTAATCTTCTGCCCGTCGATCTCAATAATATCTCCTTTCTGTTTCGGCTGCAAACAGACTACTACACTATCTGCGGAATTAATCTTGATGAATGTAGCTCGTTCCATAAGGATGATTGTGCTTAAAAATTCTTAGATAGCCGTGCGACGATAGAAATCCACATTCTCTTTGGTTAGGATCTCTATAGGCATATAGTTGACAGGGGTCACCTCACGCTTCATGACGATAGCGTTGAAAAGGGCATCAACACTGGCATAGCCCTGTTGGTAGGCATGCTGGGCAATGAGGAAGGAGATGCTGCCCTGACGGATGCATTCCTCATTCTTAGGCACCATGTCGTAACCCATAATCTGAATGTTACGACGGTTTGTGCGTTGCAGGAACGATCCCACGAGATGGGCTTTCGAGTTGAAGGTGATGCAGTGATGCACCATAGGATGTTCCTTGAAGAACTTCTCCAGGATGGAGTCATATTCCTTGTGTTCCTCGTCAAGGGGCAGATCTACTTCCAGGATTTTGATCTCAGGGAAGTGGTCAACCATATAATGACGGAAGCCTGTCTCACGGTTAGCCTGCTGCTTGGAACCTACCTTACCGTCACGCGTCTGCTTGACGATGGCTATTTCTTTCTCGTGGCCTGCAATCAGCATCAGCATCTTAGCAGCGAAAAAGCCACTGGCAAAGGAGTCTTGTCCGAAGAACGAGAGGGGTTTCAGGTCGGGCATATAAGAGTCGAGCAACACATAAGGAATCTGTCGTTCAATGAGTTTCTCTGTGAAACGGGCCGTCTGTTCAAGGGTTGTCGGCACGATGATAACACCATCGATCTTCGCTGAAAGGAACTCACGTACCATCTTCGTGAAGGCAGCTGCGTTGAAACGTTCATAATAAATGAATTTCAGGGTGATGCCGAAATCACGACGGAACTTGCAACAGGCCTGGGCACCTTCTTCTATCTCATCCCAATAAGCATCCTGCTCGTGCTTTGGCAGCACGACATAGAATGTATAGGTCTTATTGTAGGCGAGGGCAGAGGCGTACATGTTTGGACGATAGTCGAGCTCCTCAAGAGCCTTATTGACTTTCTCCAAAGCCGATTTGCTGACATTAGGACGCTTATGTAACACACGATCCACCGTACCGGTTGATACACCAGCACGGGCTGCAATGTCCTTGATGGTAATGTTCTCTTTTGCCATTTCTTTCGATTTTTCTGCAAAGGTACAAAGATTTTCTGATATAAACCAACTTCTTGATAAAATTATTGTATTCGAAATCGTTTCCGTAAGTTTTTTATTAAATTCCTTATAAATATTTGGCGTTCTCGAAAAATATATCTAATTTTGTCGTCGCAAACGAAAAATAGTGTAATCTATAATTTTAAGAATAAACAATGGCTAAAATTGTAACATTAGGCGAGATCATGCTTCGCCTTTCCCCTCAGGGAAACGACCGTTTCATTCAGAGTGAATCATTCCGCATCATCCCTGGTGGTGGTGAGGCAAACGTAGCTATCTCAGTAGCCAACTATGGTCATGAGGCTTACTACGTTACTAAACTCCCTAAGCATGAGATCGGACAGATTGCTGTTAATGCACTCCGTCGTTATGGCGTGAACACACAGTTCATTACACGTGGTGGTGACCGTATCGGTCTCTATTATGCAGAGACAGGTGCTTCCATGCGTCCGTCAAAGGTGATCTATGACCGTGCTCATTCATCCATTGCAGAGGCAGAGCCGAAGGATTTCGATTTCGATGCAATCATGGAAGGCGCTGACTGGTTCCATTGGAGTGGTATCACACCGGCTATCAGCGACAAGGCTGCTGAGTTGACCAAGCTCGCCTGTGAGGCTGCCAAGCGTCATGGTGTCACAGTATCTGTGGATCTGAACTTCCGCAAGAAGCTCTGGACCTCAGAGAAGGCCATCTCTATCATGCGTCCTTTGATGAAGTATGTGGATGTTTGTATCGGAAACGAGGAAGATGCAGAGCTTTGTCTTGGTTTCAAGCCCGATGCTGATGTGGAGGGTGGTAAGACTGATGCCGCTGGTTACGAGGGTATCTTCAAGCAGATGATGGCTGAGTTTGGCTTCAAATATGTTGTTTCGACACTCCGTGAGAGCTACAGTGCTACATACAACGGCTGGAAGGCTTTGATCTATGATGGTAAGGAGTTCTATCAGAGTAAGCGTTACGAGATCAACCCGATCATTGACCGTGTAGGTGGTGGCGACTCCTTCTCTGGTGGCCTGATTCATGGTCTGCTCACGAAATCCACACAGGGTGAGGCTCTGGAGTTTGCTGTAGCTGCATCTGCCCTGAAGCACACCATCAATGGTGATTTCAATCTGGTAAGTGTTGATGAAGTAGAGTCTCTCGCAGGTGGTAACGCCAGTGGAAGAGTCCAGCGCTAATATATTGGATATGGCAAAGTTTGATAAAATTGCAGTATTGAAGAAGATCGGTGATACCGGTATGGTTCCCGTGTTCTATCATAAGGATCTTGAGACCTGTAAGAACGTGGTGAAAGCCTGCTATGAAGGTGGTGTTCGCGCTTTTGAATTTACCAATCGTGGCGACTTCGCTCAAGAGGTATTCGGCGAGTTGGTAAAGTGGGCCGACAAGGAGTGCCCTGAACTGGCTTTGGGCATCGGTTCTGTTGTTGATGCACCTACCGCTGCGATGTATCTCCAGTTGGGTGCCTGCTTCGTTGTTGGTCCGTTGTTCAATCCTGACATCGCTCCTGTATGCAACCGTCGTCTGGTGCCTTATTGCCCTGGTTGTATGACTGTTTCTGAGATCGGTAAGGCTCAGGAACTGGGTTGCGACCTGACAAAGGTATTCCCTGGTGATGTGGTTGGTCCTAATATGGTGAAGGGGCTGAAGGCTCCGATGCCCTGGTCGAAGATCATGGTGACTGGTGGTGTTGCTCCAGAGGAGGAGAACCTGACGAAGTGGTTCAAGGCTGGTGTCTATTGCGTGGGTATGGGCTCGAAGCTCTTCCCCAGCGATAAGGTTAAGGCTGGTGACTGGCAATATGTAACCGACAAGTGTAAGGAAGCACTTGGTTACGTGGCTAAGGCACGTGCATGAAATATTGGCTATTCATTGTATCAACTATTCTCATTTCAGCTTGTACGCGTCCTGCCAGACAGGACGTTGACAAGCTGAATCTTCAATCATACGCTTATCACTATCGGAACATAGACAGCACCCTGCATCTGGCTCAGCAGGCCTACCAGATGGCAGAAGGCTATGATGCTGGTAAGGCCGAGGCTCTTAACAACCTGGCTTTTGTGCACATCGTGAAGATGGAGTACGATGAGGCAGAACGTTTGTTGCAGGAGGTGACGACTATTACTGACAACCAACTGCAACGTTTCATAGCATATATCCAGCAGATGCGTCTGTGTCAGCGCCGTTCAAATAACAGGGCGTTTCACGAGTATCGCGAACTGGCAGATCTGGCCATGCGCAGGATCCATGAAGAGCGCGATTTGCTCTCACCAAAGGATACCCGATTGCTGTTATATGCTGAGACGGAATATGCCATCGTAAACTCTACCTATTATTATTATGTAGGTTTGGAACGGCAGTCGATAGATGCTTTGTTGGCTATTGATCCGTCTGAAATTCAGAAAGATACAGCACAATTCCTTAACTATCTCTATAATATTGGCGCAGGTGGAATTCTGACTGAAGGAACGCATCAGGAGATCAATCAACAGGAGTTTGATCACCTGATGCGCTGTTTCCTGATGGCTCGTAATAATGACTATCCTTATTTCGCAGCCAATGCCCTTGAGGCACTTTCAGAACACTTGATGGATGCGGATGACAGACAACAGCTGTTAGCCGATAATCTGCCTGCCCTGAAATTCATCAATCCTGAAAATATAGAGGAGGATATGTTGGCTGGTTGGCTGGCTGAGAGTTCTTTGGCTATCTTCCGTCGCTATGGCGATGTTTACCAGATAGCAGGTGCCTACCGAACGCTGGCTTCCTGTTATCGTCATATCGGGGATTATGAGTCGGCTCTCTTTAACCTAGAACAGGCACTCTCTGACTCGATCATCAACCAGGCACCCGACCTTGTTGCCAGTATCCGTGAGCAGCTGAGTGTGGCTTATGCGGCGATAGACGATAAGCCTCAGAGCGATTACAACCGTAATCTCTATCTGGATTTGCAGGAGACGACTCGTCAGGACAGACAGTTAGAAGCCCGTGCCAGCCAGTACGAGAAAACTGAGGTGCAGTTGAATATCACGCTGGCAGCAGTGATAGGGGCCATTCTCCTGCTGTTGTTCTCACTTTGGCTCTTCAATCACATGAACCGCAAGCATCCTCACGAGGATGTGTCGGATGATCTCTTTGAACAGAAGAAAGAACTTCTGGCAGCCTGTCAGTTGCGTGTGGAGAACAGCGAGAGAAGAAACCTTGAACAGCGTGCGAAGGTGTCGCTGGTGAATACCATCACGCCTTTCATTGATCGTATTCTCTATGAGGCCAGTCATGCGGAAAAGCCCAATATCTCTTATATCCATGAACTGACAGACCAGATCAATGCCTATAACGATGTACTGACCTATTGGATTCAGTTACGTCAGGGTGAGCTCAGTCTGAAGATAGAGAGTTTCCCGTTACAGCAGTTGTTTGATATCATCGGCAGAGGTAAGACGGGATTTCAGATGAAGGGGGTGAATCTGCTGGTAGAACCAACAGAGGCAGTGGTAAAGGCTGATAAGGTGCTGACACTCTTTATGCTGAATACGCTTGCCGACAATGCCAGGAAGTTTACGGAGAAAGGTGGACAGGTGAAGGTCTCTGCCACTGAAGCGGAGCAGTTCGTTGAGATTTCTGTGGAGGATACAGGTAACGGTATGACTGAGGAGCAGCTTTCTCATCTCTTTGATCATAAGATCGTGGAGGGCCATGGGTTTGGCTTGCTGAACTGTAAGGGCATCATCGAGAAATATCGTAAGATCAGTCAGTTGTTCTCCGTTTGTAGTATCGCTGCCACGAGTCAGTTAGGACAGGGCACACGTCTTTTCTTCCGTCTGCCTAAGGGAGTGCTGCGCCTGATATTAGTACTCTTGTCTTTTGGTAGTCTGACGGCACAGGCAAAAGATTTCACCCCGTTGGAGAAAGCCAGTGCCTTTGCCGACTCTGCCTATTTCTCGAATATCCACGGCACGTTTGAACGTACGATGCAGTTTGCCGACTCCTGTCGCTATTACCTGAATACCCATTATAAGACCTTGAATCCGAAAGGTCGTGACCTGATGCTGGCTGAGGGTGAAGCGTCCTTGACTTCTCCTGAGATCAAATGGTTCCACAATGGTGTGAAGACCAACTATACCGTGATTCTCGATATCCGTAATGAGAGTGCTGTTGCAGCATTGGCGCTCCACCAGTGGCATCTCTATACCTATAACAACCGTATCTACACCCAACTCTTCAAGGAGATGTCGGCCGATAACTCGTTGGGGGAATACTGCAGGGCCATGCAACAGTCGCAGACCAACAAGACTGTTGGTGTGATTCTTCTGGTGCTGTTGCTTGTGTCTATTGTGCCGGCCTGGTATCTGCTCTATTATCGTCATCGCCTCTATGACCGTTTTATGAAGGATCAACAGCGTGAGACGGCGTTTGAGTTGTTGGACGATGAGATCCGACGTTTGGAGCTGGAAGACAACAACCTGCATGTGACCAATGCCGTGCTCGACAACTGTCTCTCCACACTGAAACATGAGACGATGTATTATCCCAGTCGCATCTGTCAGCTGCTGGATGCAGGGGATATGGTGTCGTTGGCAGAGGTGGCCACCTATTATCGTGAGATCTATGGCATCCTCAGTGCTCAGGCGATGCATCAGGTGGTTCCAACCAAACTTCACCTGAAACCTCTGCCGCATGGTATCCTTGGTGATGAGACCCTGGTGCGCTATTTATTTGAGATTCTCAAGAAACAGTCGGGCGAGAAACGTCCCGACATCCAATACCTCTCCCAGGAAGGCCCCTATGTGGAGGTGCATATCCCTATGCCTCAGCTGAAACTTTCAGAGGAACAGGCACGTGATCTCTTCACACCCTCGAAGGATCATCTGCCGTATCTGCTCTGCCGTCAGATTATCAGGGATCATGGTGAAGCCACCAACCGTAGAGGCTGTGGTATCTATGCCACATTGATAGAAGGAACAACAAATATGATCATAACATTACCAAGCGTATGGAAAACTTCAAAGTAATTATAGTGGAAGACGTGCCCCTGGAGCTGAAAGGGACACAGGGTATCATCCGTAACGACATCCCAGAGGCTGAGATCATCGGTACGGCAGACAATGAACAGAGTTACTGGCGACTGTTGAAGCAGCAGGTGCCTGATCTGGTGCTCCTCGACTTAGGACTGGGTGGCTCCACGACTGTTGGCGTAGAGCTTTGCCGACATACCAAAGAGTCGCATCCAGAAGTGAAGGTGCTGATCTTCACGGGTGAGATCCTGAATGAGAAGCTCTGGGTGGATGTGCTCGATGCCGGGGCCGACGGTATTATCCTGAAGACGGGAGAGCTGTTGACGAGAAGAGATGTGTCGGCAGTGATGGACGGTAAGCAACTCGTATTCAACGAGCCTATCCTTGAGAAGATTGTGGAGCGTTTTAAAGCTGCCGTCAGCGGACAGCTCGTCAAGCAGGAGGCTGTCGTGAACTATGAGATCGACGAGTATGACGAGCGCTTCCTGAGGCATCTGGCTTTGGGTTATACCAAAGAGCAGATCACCAATCTGAGAGGCATGCCTTTTGGTGTGAAGAGTCTGGAGAAGCGCCAGAACGAACTCATCCAGAAGCTCTTCCCTGAGGGAACAACAGGTGTGAATGCCACGCGTCTGGTAGTGAAAGCCTTGGAGTTGCGCATTCTGGATATTGATAATCTGGAACCAGATGACGAATAAGTACCACCAACGCCTGGGCTGGCTCTGTCTGTCGGTAGTAATTGCCGAGACACTGCTGGTGATTCTCTCATGGCTCTTGTCTGCCATGAGGGTGGAAGGGGTACGCTCGTTACTTTCCTCAGAGGGCATCAGATGGTTCTTCAGCTCGTTCAATAACCTGATAGCCTCCCCAGTGCTGGTAGGACTCCTGCTGTTGCTGTGTGCCTTAGGATGTCTGCAGAAGAGTAGGGTGGCAGACATCTTCGGGGGTGAGAAAACCATCAACTTCCGTGACCGTCTGGCACTCTATGTGGCCTTGGCCTTCCTACTGATTTATGTGCTGATCATCGCCCTGTTGACGTTGATGCCTCATGCCATCCTGCTTTCAGCCACAGGTCATCTGTTCCCCTCAGCCTTCAGTCGCAGTCTGGTACCCATCATCGCCTTCGGCATCACGCTCTTCAGCGTAGCCTTTGGAATGATGGCAGGTGTGATACGTAACCTGTCGGATATCCTGCAGGCCTTATCCTTTGGCATCGCCAAGGGCGCGCCACTTATTGTGATCTTCCTCTTTGCGGCGCAGCTGGTGGGATGCCTGCGCTTTGTATTCGGCTAACGCACAAATACCAGACAAGCCCACTGCTGATCCTCTTTCTGCTGCTGCAAGTTGAGCCCTAACGATTGGGCTTTGTCTATGAGTATCTGACAGTCATCAGTATAGAATCCGCTTAGGATCAGTGTGGCACCCGTGTTCATCTTCGCCACAAACTGAGGCATATCGTTCAACAGGATGTTACGGTTGATATTCGCCATTACCAGATCGAAACTGCCTTCCACCTTATTTAATATAGAGGCATCGCCCAGAACAGATGCAAAACGGTCATCCACCTGATTGATGACAGCATTATGGCGTGCATTATCCACCGACCACTCATCGATATCATAACCCACAGCCTCCTGTGCACCCAGTTTGAGGGCACAGATGGAAAGAATGCCCGTACCCGTGCCGCAATCCAGTACTCTGCCCTTGGGTTGCAGTTCAAGCAGGGTGGAGCAGATCATGCGGGTGGTCTCATGGGTGCCAGTACCGAAAGCCAGCTTCGCATCGATCTCAATGGCTATATCTGGCATACTGTCTGGCAGATGTCTTCCGTCGTGGATCATCAGGTTATCAGAGATGATGATGGGCTCAAAACCCTCCTGTTCCCATTGCTCGTTCCAGTCGCGATCCTCTGCTTCACGTATTTCATAACTGATGTTGGTGCCCTCGAAGGGGAAATCCTCCAAGGCCGTTTGAAGAACAGCCACGTCAAAAACACTTTGTTGGACATAGCCTTTCAGCCCTGTCTCCGTCTCTTCAAACGTCTCGAACCCAGCCTCTCCTGCCATCGCAGCCAGAATGTCACTGGCGTCAACAGAATAGGGCGAAATGGTAAATTCTACTTCGAAATATCTCATAAGGATGTTAATTTTTAGGGCAAAATTACAAAAAATAGGGAAAATCCTCTCATAAGTTAGGGTTTTTCCCTATATTTGCACTGAAATTCGTTGTATTTTTGCAACGTGAATCTTTAAAATGACGAAGAAGATGAAAAAACTGTTATTAATTTCCATGCTTATCGGAGCCATGCCGTTGGCAATGATGGCTCAGGATGATGACCTCTATTTCATATCGAAAAAGAAGAAGTCGGTGGTGGTAGAGGAGGCTCAGGATCAGTTCGGCCTGCCGAAGGATACCTACTATGCTGGCAGCAATCGCAGTGTGGATGAATATAACCGCAGGTTCAGAAGCCAGGTGGAGCAGATTGGTGACTCAACGAAAGTGGATGTCATCAATTTCAATGGTGAGAAGGGTGTCTATCCGGATTCTCTTAAGGAGGATTTTAAGCTGACGAAGAAGATGACACGCTTCGATGATTACCAGTTGTCCGACAATGCCGCTTTCTGGGCAGGTTATCGTGTAGGAAGTTATGATTGGGGCTGGCATTCTCCTTGGTATTACAGCCGTTGGGGATGGTATGATCCCTGGTATTCTCCATATTACTACAGCAGCTGGTATTGGGGTTGGAACGATCCTTGGTATTATGGTTATGCCGGTTGGTATGATCCCTGGTATTATAGAGGCTATTGGGGCTGGAGCTATCCTTATTATTACCGTCGTCCCGTTGTGGTTGTAAGTGGTGGCCCTCGTTATAGTCATATTGGCACAGGCACCATCCGTCGTAATGGCTCTACCTATAGCCGTCGTGGTGGCTTTAACGGATCTCGCGGCTATTACAATAGCGGCAGTCTGCGTCAGCGTGCTCACTCGATGAGTGGTGGCAGAACCTACAGCAGTGGCAATAACATCCGCAGTGGCAGTGGCAACTTCAGTGGCTATCGTGGCGGCACGTCTTCAGGCAGTTTCAGCGGCCCTCGCAGCAGTGG
>Ga0256407_10002897_pt1 | contig 31659 bp, 56 predicted proteins | sample RumenRJG_04DNA_FD_193489 | JGI IMG/M metagenome (GOLD analysis project Ga0256407, IMG submission 193489) | Bovine rumen microbial communities from Lethbridge, Alberta, Canada - RJG_04 | ecosystem: Host-associated > Mammals > Digestive system > Stomach > Rumen | place: Canada: Alberta...
TGTTTGGACTCTCCGTAATGCTTGACTTATACGTGATCCATTCTTCATAAAGATCTGTCAGTGTTATCTTGTCAAGGTACAATTGATCGGTGTACAGGCCGTACAGCTGTTCATACAAATCACTGACATCGGTTGCTCTGACGAGCCGCCGTTTCTCCCCATCTCTTTTGAAGTATGTCTGATATCTGCCATCGGGGAGCTGTGTGATCTTATATTTGTGTACGGCCAGTACCTTACGCTTCCTGTCTCTCATAGCCATGACTTGAGAGATTGCTTCCGGAGTAATATTACCACAATCAAGAGCATCATTCAATTCGGTAATATTCAGATTGTATCACCACATGATTGTTTCTAAAGGCATTACTGCTTTTAGTGGGCAATTTGGCAGGCGATTTCCATTTTCTTTGAATCCTTTATTGTAATATTTATCAAATGACCCCTCTTCATATCCTATGATTGCCATACATCTAATATTATCATAGTCAAACGGACATCCATAACATGATTCAGGCATGTCTATAGGCATTGTTAACTGTATCATTACTCTCTCCTTATTACGCTAAACGCACCGTCAATGCTAATAACCATAAATTTCTTTTGACATTTCTCACAAACCATTTCGCAAGATCGCTCTCCCATAACCCTTTCTCGTTTGGCACCAGAAATTATGATTTTACTCTGGCAATGCGGGCATGTGATTTCTTCTTCTAACATAAGTATTCCTTTTATTATGACTCTTTATAATATGTACAAAAAATATCATTGAAGTAATAGATCGTAAAAGTATCTCTGCATGATTTACAAATGCGTTTGCATTCATTTGTTTTTTCTAGCACCTTCATTTCATCATCTGTTACTCCTTGTTTGTACCCACAGTTTGGGCATTGCACTTCTTTATCCATTTTCATCAACGTAGGGATCCATTAAGAAGTTGCGAACAATATGGCATCTTGTTACAAATGATTCAAACGTTATATCTGGCCACAGTTGTTTTGTGATCCATGTTGTGAAATCATCAATGTCCATAGATTTAATATATTCAAAGTTTGTCAGTGTGCTATATGTATACTCGCGAACTTCAGGCTCTTCTTCTCCATCAAAATATTTTTTGAAAGCAATGTCACACGCCATATCGATAGCTGCATCGATTGCTTTTCTCCTTGGGTCTCCTTCACAAAAGTCTTCCGCTAAGAGACTCAGTGTTGTGATGTTATTGATGGTGTCTTTAATCTCTCTTTTATTTTCGGCTGTGTATTCCAAATTAAATACCTCCATTTTCATGCTCTTTTTTATTTGGGCAAGTATCTGTCCCTTCAAACATGGCAAAGCTGACTGGGAATTCAGGGTGTTTGATGTTACTGAAATGTCTCATACAGTCACGATTTTTGCATGTCTGAGAGGCACAGAATGTGATATCATCATCAAACAACTCAAACATTGATTAATCCTCCTTATTATTTCTGCTGTCTGCAACAAAGAATCCAATAAGTGAACCGAATATCATACTGCTAAGTATCAAGCTGGCTTCTACCAGCAAAAATGTATAATCCATCATCCCTCCGTTTCCATAATGACAACTCGTGCATTATCAAGTTCTTTTACACCGTATTCATACATGCCTACCGCGTTAATGAGCATTGATGCTTCATATGCTTCAGACGTATAATCTGGATAAATGTAAAACGCATAATCTCTACATGAATGTTTTTTATCAACGGAATCATCTTCTTCGGACGTATTGACTGATTTGCCAAATGTTATTTCGTTCTGCATTATCTGTGGGAACACTTCAAGTGGTATGTAATCATAGAAATAGTCAAAACATCCATACACTTCATTGTTTTTCATGGCGTCCTCATACATTTTGATGTCCTCTATGAGGAAGTATCCTTTGCGCAAATAATTTGTTTCTGGAAGCCCCTCTAAGTACAGGTAACGCACATTTGCTAAATCTTTTTCTCCGTAACAATTCTCATATGTAAACTCTTTTTTTAACGGATCAGAAAATTTGTCTGTTGGTATCATGCTGAAGCGTTCATGTAAGTTTGACGCAAATGATCTTGATCTTGAGAATACATCGTGAAGATTTCCGTTCATGTCGTATGGTCCGAGTGGGTAAAATAGACCGTCATCATTATTCTGATATCCTAAAAAATAGTTATAGTAGTAACTCATGTTTAATCACCGTATTTACTCTCTTGAATCCAGAGTATAATGAATATAACTACGAATATTACTACGCCAATACCAATTTCGATCCAGAGTGGTATCAGCACTTTTACCCACGACCAATCTATCTTTCCTATGAGTTTTAAAATAATAAATGCAACCTGTAACAAGCCGAGAAAACTACATCCTGTTACAATGGGTGTGGTGTTATTATTTTCTTTTATATATCTACTCATTTACATCCCTCCGTTCATCTGTGCTGCCGAATCCGCCTTCACCTCTCTTTGTTTCATCGAGTTCGTTAACTTCATTGAATTCAGCTTGTTCGAACGGCAAAAATATGATTTGTGCTATTCTGTCTCCGTTATATATATCTTTTCCTGCATCAGTATCATTGTGCAATGCAACGATTATCTCACCTCTGTAGTCAGAATCTATAACGCCGACACAGTTAGCAGGACGCAATCCTTTCTTAAAAGCAAGACCACTTCTCGCAAATATTGCTCCGAAATATCCATCAGGAATAGCCATAGAAACGCCAGTACCGATTCCGACAGTTCCATTTGCAGGTATGATTGCAAATGTATCTTCACCTAAATTTGCATATAGATCATATCCGGCAGCATAATCAGAACCTCTTGTTGGTAACTTTGCGTTTTCATCCAATTTCTTTATGTTTATTTGCATGTCTGTTTTACCTCTAATATTGCCCCGTCAGGCGTTTTATACCATGTTCGCAATAAAAACTGTTCACCGATATAACATTGGTTGCATGGGCTTCTATTGCTTACACAGATCGAATATTCGCATAACGGGCAAAGTTTCTTGTTACGCCTATATTTTTGAATAAGTGTTTTGATTAATCTCATATCTTTTGTCCGATGCCTTTCTCATACTGTCGGCAACAAGCGAGCTTTCATCGTCAATCCGTAAATCTCGATGGGCATCACATAATTATTTTTGCTCATATGGGAATAACGCACCCAAATACTCAGTACCTTTTATACTACGCTCCAACATCTCTAAGTATTCCAAACCTTTTTCCGTAAGAACATATTTTTCTTCTGGATCAATGTAATTATCTTCAGCGTCTTTTAACGCCTTTTTGATCTCTTGTGTATCTATAGTTTTCGACACTGTTACAATTCCATCTTTTTCTTCGTCGTAAAGCTTTGCAACGATTTCAATTTGTATGGCGTCTGTTGGTATATAGATCATTGCACGATCTTCGTACACTTCTATCCCATTATACTGGCTGTTCTTCTTCTTGTTTTCGCCCATCGACACCTCCTTTTAATAGCTCAGATACGATTTGCATATGTTCATTCTGTAGTTCTTCGTCAACATATAACTCATTGAGTATTGGACATACATAATATCTGGCAATATAATTAGCAACACCGTCTGATTCATACATCTGTGTCATCATGACTTGATGCATACGATGTTGAATCGGTATATCCTCATGTTCTCCGTCATTACAGCATGGACATATGGCCACCTCTTGCATCTATGATATCCTTTCTGCAAACTGGTTATTTGATGCCAGTTCAACGCCAAGAACATCGTCTAAATGTGGAATCTGCCCAGGCACGTATCTTCCATATTTAATGATTATATTTTTGAAGTCAGACAGTAGATCGATCTGTTCGGTTATCTCATCCTTATTGAACCCTGTGTAGATCACGATATCATCATCGCATTTATATCTATTACGCAGCATATCAATAAAGCTATCTAGCTCTATAATTGAGTCGAGAGGCTCAAGACCCATACATACAATTGCATGTGTTATATTGTTGTTGAGATATCGTTCGCAAAGATAGTCAATAGGGATAATGATATCTTTTTGTTCTGCAAGTTCAGCGTTTTGACAAAATATTTGTCCATCAACATTGCATTTAAAACTACATTTTGGAAACATGAGTGTCATTGATGGAGTTTTATAATTAACAAAGTCTTCGTCAACGACACCCTTTAGCACGATTGTGTTATTCATTGCATCACTCCGTCATTTGTCAATACATTCATCCATTTTCTCTTATCAAATTCGCGTTTCCTGATTCTCTGGTATCCGCTTGTGGGAACATAGAACCCTACAACGCGAGCGTATGTGTCAGCAATAGGTTCGCCACATTTCGGGCAGGTCTTCTTACTGACAAACGCATGTCCGTCTTTACATACATTGATCTTTGTCGTAAAGGCGAAGTAGATAACACCTTGTGACGCAACGTAATTGAGCATATCCCATGCAGCCTCTTCTGTTGGGAATCTGTTTTCGATATTGATGTGTGCGATGCATCCGCCTCCACACTTCTTATCAAACAGAGATCCGAGTCTGCACTTCTCTTGGATAGTGCATTTTTCCATCAGCGGAATCCACTGATTTGAGTAGATGAAGTATTTGTTATTTTCGTATAGTAAGTTATCTGCCTGACAGATAACGCCTGCACAGTTCTCTGCCGGTATCATTTCGATATTGAACGTAAAGTCACATTCGAAACTGTCTTTCACTTCGTTCATTGCATCCAATATCTCTGTGGCAAATTCGACAGCTTCGTCTGAATAGCTTTTACACCCAAGCTCATCTGTTTCGATTAACCCAAACATATCCATGACTTCGTACATGCCGATTCCACCGATCGTGCAGAACTGTTTATCAAGTTCTACAGCACCGTCTTGATAGTTTGGCAACAGTCCTTTTTCAATATTGCGTTTAATAATGTGCCTCATGGACGACAGTGCTTTGCAATCAAGTAAGACCCTCTTTCTAAGAATCTCGATGTATTTTTTTCTGTTCAGTCCGCTCTCATATGCGATACGTACCAAATTGATTGTGCTTACTCTGCAAGAACCAACCGACAAGGCTGTTCCACCGATTGAGTTGATAAACGCATCGAGTTTCGATGTGTCCGAGAGCAGACGGCAGCAGTTGCTGAGTACGCCGACGTTATCGCTTACAAAGAAGTTCGAGTCAGACCATCTCCTGTTATGGTTGGAACACCATCTAGCGAAGTCTTCGTCTACAAATTTGCCTTCCTGATACAGAAGACTGTATGTAAGCACAGGATATGTGAACATCTGAGTTGTACGTGTTTCGTCTACAACTTCCATGAACTCTTTCTGTGCCTGTATCAGTTCTTCGATATGATCGATAGCCATAACGCCGTCTGGGAAAATGGTTCCTCCGAACAATGACTCTAAATACGGTCTGTCGAAGATTGATACGTTCGTAAATGCCGTCTGATCAATTCTCAGGAACGGCTGGTTTAACCTGAATATGAGCTTTTGGCATTGCTGTCTCCAGTAATACTCAGGATCTTTGATGTAGTAACCAGTCTCAACATCTTTCTTCCAGAACCACCACGCCCAAATCAGGACGTTTGGCATCCCTACTGCACCTGACTGTCTGTTTGACAAGAAGCTGACAAACTCAATCACGTCGTCAATATACGTGGTCAGATGTTTTGGAGGCTCGTTATTATAGTTGTTCAGGAAGAACAGTCCTTCTGTTGAAAGTCTTGTAAAATCATTAGCCCAACAATAAGGAAAGTACGATGATGTTGTGCTGTCGTTCAGATAAAAACCACGGCTGAACTCCTGCTCTAACCATTGCTTTGCTGTACGCAGACCCCACTGTTTCTTGATTGTTGAAAAGATTTTGTTGAGTGCGAATAGTTTATCTTCACTTTTACCTTTCTCTGTCATGAAGCTGCGGATGTCTCTGTTACGAGCATTTGCATTTGGATCGATTGTTGAGTCTGCCAGTGTACTTTTATCAATGAAGTTCTCAATGAACTCCGAAAAGTCAAGCTGACTCGGGTGTAACCCGTTTATGTACTCGAACTCTTCTCCGTATTTTTCTTTGAGGTTCTCCAAGCACCTCTCAAAGTCTTTAGTTAATTTCAGTTGAATATCCATTATTGTTCTCCGACCCATTGCAGGGCTTCACCGAATGTCATTACTTTGTCGTCAACGGCGAGTACTGGCGCAGTTTCGAATCCGCGTTTCAGCATCTCGTCCACATCATCGATTTCTGTATAGTTCACTCCCTTCTGATCGAGCTTTGTTTTTAACACATTACATTTAGGGCAATGTGTTGTGAATAATGTAACCATGCTATCACCTGCCTATCCTCTAAGTTCGTCTGCGTGGCGGCTTATCCATCCACGGTGATTATGTGTCAATCTACAAACGGCTGTACGTTCCTCATCTCTGAAATGCTCTATGTATTTGCCAAAGCCACTTTCTACTGTATTTTCAAGATCGCATTGTTGTCTGTGACCTATGACAATTACTTTCGTATTATTGCCAATTCGTGTTAGCGTCTTCTTTAATTGGTTCACTGTATAGTTCTGAGCCTCGTCAATGATGACTACTGCATTATCAAGATTCTGGCCTCGTAAAAATGTATCAGTAATACATGTAATGTATGCACTGCCATTCTTCTGGTTTTCAATGTCGCTTGTCAGCGCCGTATATGGATTCACATTACATGTAATCAACGCTTGGCAACACGGCTCGAAGTATACTGATGACTTCTGATCCATATCGCCTGGGAGATATCCTTGTTTGCGTTCGCCATATGGCGACATGATATAGATGATTTTTGGATATCTCCCATACTGTACAAGCAGGTTGGCTACGCCGACTGCGATTGTCGTCTTGCCAGTGCCAGCTTTCGCATTCACAAAGATGATGTCTTTGTCTTTGCTCCATATCGCTTCTGCAAATTCATATTGCTCATCATCGAGTGTCATACCGTAAAAATTTTCTTTATCGATGTGTTCAGGAGGATTTTTAACCGTTGTTGTGGTTGTAGTTGTTCTGCGTTTACCGCCCAAGGTCTACACCTCCTTAGATAATTTCATCGAGATCACAGTCTACACCGATAATATAATCCGTCACCCCTTTTGCTTTTGCGTCTTCGGCAAGCATATACCACTCTACTCTGAAGTTTTCGTCATACTCTTCAGCACTGATGTTTGTTCTTTCCAGAACGTATTCGCGGATTTTTGTATCCACTCTCATCTGGAATTTGACCTGATCTTTTGCTTTGGCTCCGCTGTCCCAGATAAATGTCGATCCATCGTGAATCAAAAATTTTGCATTCGGCATAGCGAATCTTTTGTGTCCGGCAATACCAATCAGGAACCCCATGCTGTATTGATAGCCGAGATTAATTGTGTACACCGGAGTAATGCTGTTTCTGATTACATCGATCAACTCAAATCCTACGTCAACGCTGCCACCGTTCGAACTGACGTACAATAAGATCGGTTTACGTTCTTCGGGTGGAATACCTTTATCTTCTGCGTTAAACTGCAAGATGTGTTGAATATATTCTGCAGTAAGTTCTTCGTGAATGATTTCATTCAGGTAAAGTTTTCTCTGTTGCAGATCTTTCATTGCCATATATTCGTCTAAACAAATTGACACTTCATATTTTGAAAGATCGTAGTACTCGCCTTTTTTAGCTGCCATTACCAATATTCTCCTTAATCCATTCAGTAATTTTGTCGTTTAAGTCGTCGAGAGTGCCTGAATTGTGTATATAAAAGTCAGGTTTTATATTCATAATTTGCGTCTCAGAAGCGTGTAAATTCTGTTCTGGAGTCAATCCGTTGTCAAAATTGTCCCTTTCGACGTGGATATGAGTGACATCGAATCCACAAGTACGCAACTTTTCGACCTCATTTGGGAATCGAACATCCGGAATTATTACGTACTCCCATCTTCCATCAAAGAAAGTTAGGATGGATATGATGAAGTCAACCCAAAAGTCAGGCGCTCTTCGCCGTACTAAATCTGTTCCTGTGTACTGCAATAACCTCCTTCCATCTTCGTCTTTGTTGCCATCCCACCCAAGAAACTGTTTGCATATGTATTTGAGCAGGTCAGCGTAGTGTGTTATCAACACATCTGAGAATTCATCCTCTAGCTGTTCTTTCATCATGTTTGCTATTGTGTCCTTACCGTGTTGAGCACGTCCGGAAATGGCTATGATTTTCATTCTTTCTCCTTTCCTGTTATTAAACAGCTAAGGGGTAATGTTTCAATCCATTTACAAAAAGCTCTCCATTCTGGCAAGCGGTGATTCTTTCGCTGTTTGTAAATGGTCTTCAGTTGCCTATAGTTTGTTGTCATTCTTGCTGTGAGTTTAAAGCCTGCAGGATTGCTGTATAGGATTTTCAAGTATCTGTCTCTAAACTCTTCAGTTTTTCCATCCGGTATCACCATGTCTGGAAAATCTTCGTTAAATGATGTGACCATGTCTTTCATGATTTGCACAATGCCAGGGTCAACATATTCATTGTACGAGTTGTCCAGATCAAACCGTGTGATACGGTGCATTGTCGATTGTGAACTCACAAAGTCAAAGAAGTGATATCGTTCAGCCTCGACCCACGCTTTGTTTGAAAATGTCAAGTCCATTTGCACAATTACGCCTGTAAGCCATTGGTCATGACCTTCTCCAGACCGTGATGTTGCTAATGCCTTGATGCCATCTGTCAATCTCTCATCTATGTTGTCAAGGTCTGCAGCCATTGGGAATTTAGCTCCCCGTATACTGCTTCGTAGTCCGTATACTGTTGCGTTTGACACGCAGCTGCCATCATCCACATAGAGTAGATCGAAGTGTTGATCTGTTGGTGTTTTTGATTCCATACTACCCTCTGTTTCATTAAAGTGTTTTGATATGATTTTAATTTTAGGCCATTCGGCCTACTTCACTAAAATGATTATATCAAATACTTAGTTGTATGTCAATACATTTTATTGATTTCTTTATAATTCTTTTTCGTATGATAACAGTGTGAAATACTGACCGTTTCTCTTCCATCCTTTTAGCAAAATTATATCGTCTTTAGTAATCGGTTCTCTGTTGTATTCTTTGTTATACACTGTAAATCGTGACTCTTTTCCTGAGCCTATTGATTTTGTTATTATAGAGTAACCAAATTGTTTATTGTCCGATTTGCGCCTTAAAGGATAGATGTCGATTATGTATAATTTCTTCTGATCTTCTTCTCTGCCGGATACATATCCAATGTAACCCATGTAGTCTTGGAAGTTTCGTATCTTGATACGATCTTCGAGGTCATCCATATGAGACGACTTTATATGTTCTTCAATCTTAACTAAGATTGGCATCGCGTCTGTAATTGTATAAGATTTTGCTTCTTCGCCTTTCTTAGTTGTCCATGTGGCATGTTCGCGGACAAAAGGTTCAAACGGAGAACCATCAATCATCGATCTCGCCAGTTGTTTTACCTGTCCGTACTTGAACATTTTGCTGAATACGTCATATATTGTCAGCAGTTCTCTTTGGTTGCCAAACTCTGAGAAGAAGTCCAGCTTTATCAGTATTTCAAGTTGCCTTGCATTAATTGTTGTCTTGTCGTCGATTGCCTTTAAGATCTGCACAAAATGGTCGAACCTATCTCTTGTCTTGTAACAGTTTAGTGCAAGATCGTAAAGCTCCTGTGCTACGTTGCTACTCAAATATTTGATTGACGACATACCTTTTGTAATGATTTTACGTTCTTTGTCGAAAGCATACTCTGCCGTTGAAACACCCCATTTTGGTGATGTCACTATGATGTTATTCCGTTTGGCATATTTTATAATAGCAGCCGTCTTCTCCGTATTGTCGCTAAAGATGTTCAATGCTGCTGTTAAAAATTCATATGGATAATAATATCGTAAGTACCCTGATATATACCCAATACAGCTGTAAGCATCTGAGTGGTTCCAACTGAAAGCGTATGCTGATGCATCTAGGATTACTTGCAGGAACGGCTTTATGACCGCCTCTGCTTCTTCCTTTTTCATTTCATAGTTTTCCACTATGAATTGTATGAATCTCTCTTCTATTTCAGGCAGCAGTGTTTCTGTACCTTTTTTCTTTGCGATTGCACGTCTGACATTATCACTTTCTGCTGCAGAGTATCCGCAGAACTTTACCAAGAACTGCATGATTGTCTCTTGCATGGCGATTCGTCCTGCTTCAGGTGCTAAAAATTCATTTAGTATTTCGAGTCCATTATCGTAGAACTCGCCGTCTGCTACGCTGTCTCTGAAACTAGCACATGCTGGTCTTAATAGGCCGTTGCCAAATGACAGCCATTTGATCATGGAGAAATTTGGCACTCTCTGTTTTGCTATCTGTAATGTCTTGTCAGACATGAATCTCTTTATATATTGTTGAGCTGAATTACTCTCCCATTGGAAGATTAGCGTTGTGTTATCTCGTATACTCTTCCATACGTTTTCGTCATCCAGGTCAACATTATCAGGTGTTAATCGGTCAATACCAGCCATTTTACATGTTTCATTGATAACGCCTATATTGTCGAGACCTAAAATGTCGAGCTTCACGTACATTAGTGCATCAAGTTCCTTCATGTCTAGCATTGATACTGGATACGGAGTGCTTTTTAACGAACACATCCCTATCGTTTCTTCTATAGGTAAATCGCTTATTAGAACGCCACTTGGATGTGTGCCAACTGAAACGATTGTCCCGTTGATAATATCCACATATTCAAACACTTCTGGATATTGATCTCTTGCTTTATACTCGTCCTGTTCTGCCAATTTGTTTATCTGGCTGGATAGCTTCAGGTAATTGACGTCTTCAGAACCCTTGTATAACGCTTTGCAAACATCACGTACAGCGCCTTTTAATGCGATTGTATTGAAGGTAATGATCTCTGCAGATTTAATACTTTGCAGATTCATTTTATCTTTGAGAAGAAATTGCTTTATCCGTTCTCTGTCATTTCCAGAATAGTCAGTGTCAATATCTGCGTTTGTTACTCGCGAAGGATTCATAAAACGGAAGAAGTTAAGTCCAAATTTCATACTGTCCATCTGGGTTATACCAAGAAGGTATGCTATCATGCTGCCTGATACAGAACCACGTCCGTATCCACATTGAATATCGTTATCCTTTTCCCATTCTCTCAGGTACGTCTGTAGAAGCATAAAGTCAATTGACTTCGTCTTCTTGTACACTTCGAGTTCTTCGTTTACGGTTTGAACAAGTTCTTCTCTCGTGTGGTTTTTGAGCGCATATGGATGTGTATCAATAGCACTCATCACCTTTTCTGTAAATATTTTCTCCGGATCTTTATATATGTGCGGATATTTTGTACCTTGGTCAAGTTCAAACGGCTCTATCATGTCCGCAAGTCTATTTGTGTTTTCGATTGCCTCCAGATTAACGTCCATCGGTAAGCAGTTCTGGATCTTATACGCTTCTACAAGCTCGTCATATGTTTTAAATTTCAGATCCCAGTTTGCTTCACCGTCAAAATGTATATCTTTTGATGCCTGTAAAATCGACCTTCCTTTTTCATGTCGTTCATCCAATACATGCGTATCAGTACCAGCTATCAAAGGCACATTGATCATCTCACTTAATGTAAGCAATCTCCTGTTGTGCATTTTTTGTTTTTCATCAATGTGATGGCCTATCTCCAGGAAACATCTAAGTTTATTTGTGTCAAGAAACCTGATAAATTTATCCTGTGTCTCTTGTTCGCCTTTACCAAGAACACCGCCAATACAAGCCGTTGTAACAATGATATTACATGACGTTTGAAACAGCTCTCTAAACGTTATTCTTGGGACGTAGTAAAAATGACCGTCATCCCTATTGAAAGATTGCGATATCAATCTGTTTATTTCGAGAAATCCATCGTAATTCTTTGCAATCAGCACACAATGGTAGTTATCTCTTACTCTTTCAGCAAGGCTTTCAGTCAGATAACATTCAACTGCGTGTATGTATTTCATTCCAGCTTTTTCAATTTCGCATTTCTTCTGCCACCACTGCATGACTGATCCATGCTCACTGAAAGCCATTGCTGTCATACCACATTGTTGTGCTGCTTTAATATAATCTCCGTATTGTGTAACGCTATCTATATTGGTTACAGCATTACTCAGGTCGGAGTGAAGATGATAAACAACGTAATTACTCATTGTTTTCTGTTTCTCCGTAAAGCATGTCTAATTCTTCTGGTTCGATATCTTTGGTCGGCTCTTTAGGTGTAGTACGTATAGGTATATACTCATACTCGTCAAACGCACTATTAATCCCACTGTCTGGTGAAATTCGTATTGTTCTAATTGCATCTGGATTCGGGTCATAACGTATTGTCCTAGTTGGATGACCTATGGTGTATGTATAATATGGTGTAGTTGTCGTTGAGTAAACGTTTGATGTTACAAAATTATTAAAATTAAGATTGTCATAATCTAAACCTGCCGTCATATAACTTCTTGAACACCTCCTCTCCTTTATCAACAGGGGCATCTTTTTCATCTAGCAGTTTGTCTTTATCCCATAAGTAATATACATTTGTAAAGTTACTCAATCTTCGAATGTTTTTGTCTTCTCTGATTGTTATGTCATTGTCTAATGCGAACACTACATCAAACCCGTGTTTTATTAACAAATTTAGCTGATTTTGACTCAAATGTGACGTCAAAATCGCCGCTGTATTGCATATTCCCCATGTATTTGCCAGCAAAACGCTCTTACAACCCTCAAAAATTATGACTTCGCGCTTCTTTTTGATTGTCTCCATGTTGTCAAACATACCGTATATCGTGTTAATCGTACCCCACTTATACCTGTATGAATATTTTCGCAAGCCTTTTTCTTTCCATCTAGGATCGAGCGTTCGTCCGCCGATGTTGACAATTTTTCCATTCATGTCTCTGATTGGGTACACAATTCTGTTGTCGTAGCTGTCGTATCGCACTTGAAACTTATCCATTGTCTCAATTGAGATACCTTCATCAACCCAAAACTGTAATTTGTCAAGTTTGCGTTCGTATTGATCCATAATATCGTCAGACAGAATGGTTGCAGTACATTGTTTTTCTTGTCGTTTACTGTCAGTAAACTTTTTGCATACACTCACTACATCTAATTTGCCTCTCGGTGCATTTATTTCACCGTCATACCCTACATATTCTCTGATTTTTTTCACAACGCCACTGTTACTGAGGTTAAAATAGTACTGTATAAAGTTATAAATATTGCCCGACTTACCGCTCGAATAGTCATACCACACAGGCGGATCAGGTCTTACAGAGAACGAAGGTGTTCTCTCCGGAGGGAAGGTAAATGGAGATATGCCCCAGTACTCTTCCCCCCGCTGTTCCAGCTCAACGAACTGTGATATGTATTCTACGATATCAATCGAGTGAATTAATTCGTCGAGTTCCATATGCATCCTTTCTTAATATGGAATATCTGGTATGTGTTGCTTTTTTGCCTGCTCATACAGGATATGATTACCGTCAAAGTACATATCTATGTATTCGCCATCGGCATGTTGCATTCCGTTTCTATTTACTACTACAGTCATTTTCTTATTTCCGCAATCTTCGCCATCCTGCTCAATCTCTTCTGGCGTCTTATCACTTAGCATAATAATCGTAGAAGCGTTACGTGCAATCTTGGCTGAGTCTGCTAGTTTGTTGGTTGCCGTAGCTTGTGCGGCTCCTATAGCGGCAATATTCATCGAGCCAGCAAGTTCATTCTTAACAACATCAACACATTTACCCATAGCAGCATATGTTTGGAATGCATCCATTTCATTTCCGGTCGATTTGAAGTAGTCAACGACAAGAACATCAATCGGCATCGTATGATTTACTCGTTTCACAGTTCTGTATATCTCTTCTGAACTGAAGTATGGCATGTAAATATGCTCGAATTTGCTGTGTTTGAGCCAAACCATTGATTCACGTATTCGTCTCATATCGTCTGCTTCATAGTTACCGGCTGTTAAAGATTTATAAGTTACATTACTTAAATGAGATAACATCCTGGCTGTAAAAAGCCTGTCAGATAACTCAGAGTCTATGTATAGTACCGAATATCCTCTTCGCAAAAGGTCGACTGCACAGTTGAGAAGCATGATGCTCTTGCCTACCTTTTGTTGAGCGCCAAAGATAATCAGCTCACCTCGCTCAATGGTCACATATTCGTTTAGTATCGGGAACTTGAACGGTATACCAGAATATCCATCACCCTGTCTCTCTTCAATCTCCCTCCACAATCCATCAAGCTTGTTGGCATATGATTCTACGTCATCGTTATATGTATATGATGTCATCACCCGGTCAATCTCTTCGTAAACACGCTTTCTGACATCCTCTTCTTCGGGATTCATCAAGATGTTTTTGCATTCATCAAGTTTGTTAAACATCTCTCGTCTGAATGCCACATCATATACATTTGATACGAGTATCTTGTAGTCTCTCGATGAGTTTCGTGCGATATTGTTGCTGAGTGAAATGAAATCTTGCACAGACGCTGGATTAAGTATGTCTGATTCTGCAGGATTGTGACTCTTTACATATTCACAAATGCTTAATCCGTCAATATCTGTCACACCTTCTTCCGAAAGACCCTTTAAAGCCTCGAATAAAAGCTGATTCTCACGTTTGTTAAAGTGCTTTGGTTGTAATGATTCGGAATAAAACACATAGTCTGGATGATGAACAAGTGTGGCCAGTATAGCAGCTTCACTATCTCGCCGTTCCATATCTTCCGGCCTACGATATCTATCCATAGTTAACTCGCTCTGAAATCATAGAATGCATCTTCATCATAAGGCTGCATAAGGAATTTAATCATCTTATCGTAGAACTTCATTATTGGTGAATCTCTACGAAGATCGACGACACCGCTTCCATCAGGCGGAAACACTTGATCGGCAAGCCAATCAGTGAGTTCAAACACGTCTAAAGTACGTATATACTCAATATTTGTCATGCGATTTTATCCTTTCGTTACTGGTTATTCCAATATTCACAATCACTTGTTAGTCCACAAAGGTGTATACATCCAAAGTATTCAACGCTTGGTCTGAAATTTTCATCTTCTTTGATCTCACCTATCATATCTAAAGCCCACTTGATTGCCTCGTCATACTTTTCTCTGACGAATGGTTCCTCTATGAAGACGCCACTTTTAAAACAATTGAAGCATAAGCTCTTTGGAAACTTACCATATATCTGTTCAACGGCAGCGGCATATAAATACAATTGCACAAGCATCTCATCGAGTTCTTCGTCCTTTTTTGTGGGCTTCTTACGCGTGCTCCTTGGTTTTAGATCCCTAGATTTGTTGTCAACAATGTATAATTCGCCGTCTTTCTCTCCAAGATAATCGATATATCCTATGAATGGTATGCCGTTTATCTCATACTTTACTTCCATCTCAACATCGATCATGTTGTATGGAAACGGTTCGAACGATTCAAGGTACGCTATTCCTTTTTCGATGTAACTCTGTACGATTTTTTCTGATGGACGCGCTCCTTGCACTTCCGTAGAAAAATCTGTAAGAAATTTCATCTTCATATCGCTCTTTTTTAAGCTTCCACGGTAATATGATTCGATCAATTTGTGCAAGAAGCTCCCATATGATGTATAAAACCTTGGAGCCTCTCGCTCTCCACGGATGTATTTGCAGAACCATTTGTAACCGCATTGCTGGTAACAAGCTATACGTGAATAACTCCACACCATATCATCTATGAGTGGTCTATAGCTTATGTCTGCCAAAGAATCACCTCATTAGTACGGCAGTTCTTCGTCCGGTTCACCGCTGTCAACGCCATAATTGACATCAAAGTCAGGTCTGTTTGTTGGTGCTGCCTGCTGCGTTCCATTTTCGCCGTTATTGAACTCACTTTCAGTTTCGAAAGCGAAACAGCTAAAGTTTGTATACGTTGTATTACGCTCTTTGTCGTAATGGTTCGTCACATCGACCTCTTTAAGACGGATTTTATCCCGCTCTTTCAGCAGAGATGCTTTCTTAGCAGTTGCAGTACCAACAAAAGATACGAATCCACCAAAGTCTTGCACATATTCACCAGTATTTCTGTCCTTCCTGTTGATAGATATTCTACATTTGGTAATTGTGTCTTTAACAGGTTCTACACTCCATACGGTTGCATAACTGTTTGTTCTAAATCCCATTTACTCTTTCTCCTTTATGTTGAATGTTGTTTTGAAGTCTTCTAAGAGCTTTGCTGCTAATGCAGGCTCTTTAATCTGGAAGTAATTTGCAGATTTCACATACTTCTTAATGAACTTTTTCAGGTCTTCTTCTTTATCTCTGTTGTCGGCAAGCCATTCTTTCAGGATTTTATCAAACTCTGCAATAATTCCATCTGCAATGGCACGATCTTCAGACACCTCTGCTTCTTTCTGCTTACTTCTGTATGCGTCAACATCGTAATCTGCTTGAGCAATCTGGAAGTATGATGTAAGGAACTGTCTCATAGTGTATGTCATCGCAGATCCAAGTGCTTGTGATGCGTCACTCATTGAAGCTGTTGCAAACCAGGGGATAACAACCTTTTCATCTGGATTATCATCGTTTACCCATATGAAATGCATATCAGCACTGAACAACATCTCTTCGACATGGTTTACATACTGCTCTCCGCTCTTTGTAAACTTGGTATTTTCGAAAATAACCTTTTCAATTGACGAAGTGCCTGTATCAATTGATGGTATCAGTGATACGTTGTACTTCTTCATACCGGCAGTTACATTTGCAAGAATCTCTGTAATATCAGTGTATGTATAATTAAATCCTTTTTTGTTCTTCTTTGCGACTTCGCTAATTGCGCGAATCTTGGCCAGTTTTTGATACAAATTCAATGGGGTTTCACTCATTTACCGTCGTCCTCCATTCTCTGTTTGTCTTTTAATGCTTCAATTGCCATTCGAATTGCTTGGTTATTGCGTACGCATTTCTCAAAGTCGTCGCATTTAAACATATCCATATATCTTTTTTCTATTATTTCTATAGCTTCTTCAATCGTCACTCTTTACATATCTCCTTTCTTTCCCCCTGCATAACAACAGTTCATATTTGTGCAACATCCTCTTCGTTATCAAACGGGATCATATATGTAATCATTGCACCGCATTTCGTACAGTGGCATTCGTGAATAAGACCATCACCATCCATGTTATAATCTTCAAACGAAAAATCACCGTCCCATATTACTGATTTAGATCCACAATGAAAACACTCATACATTCATTATTTGCACCTCATTTCTGTTCCTTGTTTAAATCATTCATATTCAAAATCATCGAGTTATCACCTGATACCATCGGCAGTTCTCCGTCCCATTTTTCTATATATCTCTGCTTTAAAATGTTATCCGTTAATGATTGTTCAAGAAGTTTATTTGCATCTGCTTCTGCTTGAGCCTCAATCATTCTTGCATCTGCTTTTGCTTGTGCATTTGTACGTGCGACCTGTGCATCTGCGGTTGCTTTGTCTATTGCCGTTTGGTTATTAATACCTTGTGTTTCAGCATTTTGCTGTGCCGTAATCTTTGCATTTATAGCTTCTCTTGTCTCCTCATCGACTTCTACATTGATCAAAGATACGTTGCTAATTGTGATGCCATAGTTTTCAAATCTTTTTGATAAATAATCAGTTAGTGCTAAGTTGATATCAGCTCTTTCAACACCAAGTACATCAGATACTCTGTATCGTGCTACAACTTCTTTAGTCCATGAGATTATGTTGGGTTTAATAAAACTATCTCGTACTTCTTTACCGTTTTGCCCACGGAAACGATTGAAAACTCCTGTAACGTTCTCAGGTTGATATTGATAAGTAAATGTTAAATCAATCTGTATAGCCTTACCTTCTGATGAACTCGCAGAAAAACTTTCATCTGTTACAGAATCTCCTCTCTCATCTGATGTGAGGTAACTCTGCTCTAATCCAACGGTATAGAGTGTTGTTTTAACTGTTGGTGGTACAATATGAAATCCTTGAGATAAAACCTCATCTTTAACACCACCATTCATGCTGTATTGCACTGCAACATAACCTGCCGGAACTCTTGTTGTGCATAAGATTAGAATCACGACAGCAATAATTACTCCAACTATAAGTGCGATACCACCAATAAATCCACGCTTACCCATATTATTTCCTTTCTTCTTCTTTCATTTCTGATCTTGAGTCGTCAAATATTCTGTATAAGAACATCCCTATTGGTTTATACAGCGCTGATAACAAGAACCATAGCGCAACTAAAACTAATACTATGATAATTAAAAATGCTGGATTCATATATTACTAAAACTCCTTATTTATTTTGTAAGTTACCCAAGCCTTCTCCCAACAAGTAACTTATGCTCCGCACCGTCCGATATTTACAACCTCGCACTAGGGTTTTGGCAAGACGGAGCGTCCCTTTTATTTTTTGGATTAAATACCGCACCGCATCTTTCGCATACAGGGAATTCTTTTCCGTAAATAATGTATGTGCAAAACTGACTTGGTTTGTGTATGCCAAATTTACAGAGTATGTTTCCAATAATTTTTCTCATTCAATATCACCATATTTGATAACATAGACATCTGCTTTTGATTTTTTTGCGATGTTTATCATGTTTAACGTTCCTCTGCTTTTTCCGTCCCAAAACGCAATAACTGTAGCTTTTTCTTTGAGAGCATAATCAAGCATCTGTTTGTTGCGGATTGGTCCTGCGGCTCGTCCATATTTCCCCCAATCAGCAGGAAACACTTTTAGCGGTATATTATTGTTTTGTGCATAACACTCGCCTATCTTATCCGCTCCACGACAACCACCAGTTACTATTTCGGAGGACTCGGCATTTTTAATGAGCGCATCAATCGTGGAATACAATAATTGTGCGTCATTAAAATCTCTTGTTCCGCAAATAACAATCCTATTTGTCATACATATCTCCATATTAATCACTCAGCAGGTTCTTCGATTTAGAAGTCAACACATTTTACCTTTGTAATTATTCTTTTTCCGCCTCTATCAAACAGGTCATAAAATGGTTTTGCGACGATACCTTCCATTGTTTCATTCTTAAAGACAGACTTGGGATGTCCTTTAATATATTCAACGGCTTCAGGAAGTGTACCATGCCCAACAATAGGAACTACGTTTAGATCAAAGTATCCAGCAATCTCTACAATGCCACTCCTTTTAAGCCACCATCCATCAATATTCACATCAAACAGGATAAAATTTACAGGACCGTATGCACCACCATTTTGTATCTTTTCGCCGTATCCTTCGCCGTATAAAACTGCGGTTTGATTCCCAAATTTTTGCTCAAAAACCTCTTCTTTTGGTGTTCCAAGGAACATTTCCTCCAGTTTTTGAAGTAAATGTGGGGGTATTTGCGAGTTATCTGTACGTCCTTTAATTGACACTCTATATCCATCCCAAATGATTCGTATATTTGTACCGTCGATTTTTTCTGTCCATATCCATTGACAGTTTTGCAGATACTCAAGCTCATGTGACGAGTACTGACCATCTAATAATTTATTGTTTCCAAATTGTTCTCGTTTAAAAATATTCGGAATTTTTATGTATTCATACATAGCTTTTAATCAATCTCCTATCTTACACATTCGCAAATTAACAAATATAGTGCAGCGCCAAGACACATCCATATTAACCACAAATCTTCTTCCCGTCTGTAATGTGCAAAGACACTTATCTCAAGAGCACCTATTGCTGTTAATGCGATAATTACTACTATTATTATCGTATTTGTAATCATATTTACCTCATTAGAATTTGAATTCATCATCTACGAAAATATGTGATGACAACAATGGATCTGGAAGATTACGCCATGCTATTACTTTTTTAATATGATCGCCATGCCAATGGTGTGATTTTTCGTTTTTGAAAAAGCTTGCAATAGACGTTTCTTGATATTCACAAGGGCGTCCTCCGCCAAATGTTTCAAAGGACACGATTGCCCATACTAAATATCGCCCCTCTTTTTCTGGTAACTGTTCTTTACATAAGATCCAGTCTAATTCATATTGTTCCAATGCTTTAGTTGCCAGCCTACATGCATCAATGATTGGTTCATTTCTCCAGATTGGATTTCCAGATGTTAAATAAGTACATATATCATTAATTAAACTTATCGCGTCCCTTGCATTCATCTTTTTCTCCGCTTTACTCTTCTTCATATGGCTCTGGAAGTGGTATCCATGCGTTCCAATCGTCTAAATCATTCCACCATGTAGAAACATCCCACTTACAGCCTTCGTTTGTTTTTATTAATCGTCCCAATGTCATGTTCCCGTATCTATCGCACAGAAGGACTGGATCACCTTCTGTTGGCAACTGCTCACTACACGGTATCCACTGCGGTTTTGGCTTTTCCATCCTCATGGCCTTTCCCCTCTCCATGGTTTTGGAAGGGGCATCCATGCAATAACATCATTCCAAAACCACTCTCCATCATCTTCATCAATGATGTGATTAATTTCAAATTCACCGTAATCATCACATGTTAGGACTGCTGTTCCGTATTCTGGCAACCTTTCACTGCACGGAATCCACTGTGGTTTCTGTACGCCGTATACAATCGCAGATACCATTCCAAGCAGTTGGATTTTATATGATTGGTCGATATCCATCTCGCTGACTTGCTGGTTGAAGTATGAAACCATCTCGTCAAGTGTTCTGTGTCTCATCGGTTCTCCTTTCTGCATATGGCTCTGGCAGTGGCATCCATGCAAGTGGATAATTTACTTCTTCCATATCTTCGCCCAAATCGTAGAACCATGTATTGTATTCGCCGTCATAAAATGCCACACAAACACCGATAACAGTTTCGCCCGTGATTAGGTGTAACTCTTCTGTTAGCAAACACCTTTTTAATTCTCCCTCTTTTGTTTCTGGCAACCGTTCGCTGCATGGTATCCACTGCGGTTCTGGCTGTGCGGACGGCAAGTCATTCAACACCTTGCAGATTTCATCCGTATACAGAAATTCTGCGTGATTTGGTTTATCTAAAATAGCCATCAGCGCATCAATCGCCGCCTGTCTCTCTATTAAATCAGCTATCGGTTCTCCTATTCCATTTTCAATTGCATCGACTGACGGTAACTCTTTTATTGCATTAGATAATGCTGCGTTGTGGTTTAATAATGGTGCGACCAGTTTTCCGCTAATGTATAAATCGTATCCATCTTCTTTCCATGGTAGCTTATTAATTTCATCTCCAAAGTATTTATGTACTAGATTTATAACATCACTTTTAAAAACTAACTCATTCATAGTTCCGATTATTCATTTCTTAAATTCTTTTCAGCCAATTGTTTCCAATTCTTTAATCCAATGAACGCTTCGATCAGATAAATACCTTTCTTTACTGTGTATACCGGATCTCTCTTTAGAATGTATTGAGTAACCGCAATTATATCTGTAATTAGCCACCACACATACTGTTCTGTGTATCTAAGCGCCTCCAAAATGATAGCCACTATACCAATTGCGAAGATCGATGCATCAAGCCATTTCATTACAGTTGTATTCCATCCGAATTTCACTGCAAAATTCATCCACGTATCTCCAGCCACACTTGCTAATACAAAATGAACGAATACTGTGATTCCCGCGATAATAGCTACAACCAAAACGTTCTGTATCGGTGTTAACCTCTTTGATTTTGCCAATAGGTGGTCATCTTCATCTTGATGCTTATACCACTTAACCCATGATACGATGTTCATCGGGAAGTACACTATAGCTTCAAGCCAAAACGTTGCCCATATGCCAAAGTATGCAAGATAAATCATAAAAACCACGGTGTTTACTACTGCAAATGGAAAGTTCATCCTGTTAGCTTTAGCTGTGAAGAATACACAAATGACGCCACATAATCCTGATATAAAATTAATTATTGCAAGCCACTGAGGTGTGCCTTCCTGCGGTAGAATTGCATAATATATAGCTATGCCAATCATAACTACACACATTAAGATTTCATACCACTTCAAAGACTTAAAAGCATTTCCAATTTTTCTTAAACCATCCATTTTCTCTTCTCCTCTTCGGAATTCATCGCTCTTATCATCGTGCTGCTTATCGGGTATTTTTCACGTTTCACGTCAACAAGGATGTGCTTCGCTTCCGGATAAGCTCTCGCAAAATATTCTTCATATCCAGGCTCACTCGAATATACATAGTCCATTTTTGGCACATATTTACGAACAAGCGGAGTTTCTGCGTCCCAATTTTCACTTCCATCAGGATTTTTGAGTTCTGTACAGTCAATAATATGTAGATCTACGTTGTCATATAGCTTACATATCTTATCAACCTGTTTAAACCTTGATGAAACTTTGAGTTCTGGGCTATTATTTTCAGCCACGACATTAATTTCATCATCACCATTCACAAACATAATCACTACAACGTGGTCACACTGTCTGGCTGCTGTGTCGATACAATAATGATGCCCGATGTGCATTGGCAAAAATTTTCCGCCATAAAATCCTTCAATCATTATTTATCCTCTTCTCCTCTCATATAAGCACCGCACGTCGGGCAAAAGTCGAATTTACTTCCTACTGGCTCAACGAAAAACTTTCCGCAATATGGACATCTTAGGTTAAACGCACTCCCTTCTCTTATCCACCTCCCCGTCTTGCGCTCCGGTATCTTACCGCATATCACCTCGCTCGGAATCGTTCCGAAGTATCCGCCTTTATTGTGGATAATAACCATATCCTTTCGTATTTCGTCTATATAGCCGTGGATAAACACCGTATCACCAATCTTCATCGTCATCCTCCCAATCGTTGAATGGACACTCAGGACACCTGCATACAAGTTCGCCGTCATCGTTTACGTAGTAGTCATCTCCGTATCCGCCGCATTCATAACAGTAATCTTCATAAGGTGGTTTCATACTTTCTTCTCCTACATATAATATCTAGCAAATCCATCCACCAATGAATATAAATGCTATATTTATTGGGAATAATGTACATGATATCAACAAAGGCCATATTCCTATTTCTTCGATAATCATAGTTTTGACCTACCCCTTTATACTATTTGTCGTCATTGAGTCCATCTATCTTTTCAAATACATAATCCGCAGCCTCTTTGATTGTTTCTATAGCGATTTGTGCATTTTCCACTGTTGCCATTTTTGCTATACTCATTTCAATCAAAGTCTCTTTCGCCGGAACAAAAACACCCACCATTACACAAATCACAGTAGAAATTGCAAAAGTTTTTATAAGTTTTTTGCTTCTGCGATTTTGTTCGTCATCATTATATTCACAGTTTACAATTGTTATAATAGTGCTTGTTATCAATGCTATACCAAGAAGTATTCCAAAAATAAACAACAACCCACGCAGCTCATCTGACACCTGCATCCAATAAAACATCATTGGATTTACAATATATTCAGTCATTTATTCTCCTTTTTACAAACCAGTCATACCAAGTTCCATCTTCTTTTGCATATAATAGTCAAATCTATATTTACAAGATGCACATTTGTCCTCTTCTTCCTTATAACGTTTAAGCTTTTCAATTGCCACCTCAAGAGCAGCTGCCTCAGAATCCAAATGCTCTAATGCGAGTTCAACCTTTATTTTCTCTAAGTTGAAAATTGTTTCTTTCATATTTATTGGCATCATCATACGCTCCTATTCATTTCGTGATTCCCACGCATCTAAATCTGAGTTCAAAAAACAAACTGTATAACTATGTCCATTATCACATTTCTTCAAAAACCTCGTGAAATACTTATAACGTTTAAGCATAATCATATCTTTCCATTCTGGATATTTAATTTCTTCTTCGTCCATAATATTCTCCGTATCATTAGGATGTATTGACATGTTATTAAAAAATGCCACAACTATATTCATTATGGCATTTTTTAATCTATAAAATCATACAATCGTCATTTTCCAGTTCTCATAATCTTTTCTATACTCATTGACCTTCTTGTTAAACGCTATACGGTCCAATTCATCGGATGCTTTACTGTTATATATACGTTTTTGTGAATCTATATTCTCTTTTACCAAACTACGAAAAGCCGCATCACCCAACAAACCAGCTATATCAAGTTCTCTCATTCTGTAAAACGCTCCAGATAACCAAACCTTATGATAATTCAGTTTTAGGTCTGTTTTACCTTCTTTGAAAGCGTTCATAACCCTGCGAGATATATTTGATCTGAATATGGATAAATCTGGTTTACTGCTACCACGAACACCTCTTAGTATACAATCACCAGGTACTCTATCTCTCCATATGTCTCCGGCATGTTTGTAGTTTGAGTTTATATATTTAAACTGTAAATCATTAGCGCACGATTTTATAGTGTCAATTCCTTCCTTATATAATACACATCGTGTTTTTATCCCTTTAATGATACTGTTTTCGTAATCAATATCAGATTTCTTTATTTCCATAATGCTGGACTCGTCATAGCCTCCAAATGCGAGCCAGAAGAAACATTTTATAGGTTCATCTGTCGTTCCAATCTCGTCAGAAAACACATCATTCAGAAACTTTTTTAAATGCGCAGGATTCTTAACAGTATGTCTACGCATCAATTCAATTTCATCACATGTTACAGATAGGCCACTCGAAGATGCACCTCTCACACCATTTCCAATACACCACCGAATGTATGATCGAATCGTACTGATAGCTGTGCTTCCGCTACGACCACGACTTCCGTTAATTGATACGCTGAGAATTTTCTGGATCTCATCTGCATCCATAGTACATAAGTCTTTCTGATTTTCCTCTTCATAAGCACTGAAGAAGTTAAGAAATGACCGTCTAGCTGATATACTCTCTTGGCTGCTCGATGTTTCTGCTAAAAATCTTTCCTTTAATTCAGCGTTATACATATTCATTTTCCTCCTATTTTGTATGTATCACGCTACGTTATACCGTAGCGTTCAAATAGGAAGCCTTTTTCCAAATTTCAAGTAACGTTTCACGGTCGATAAAAGCAATTGCTGATGTCGCAAGTAGGTTCGCTTCTGCAATACTAGCCATATAAGTGCGTGACATTGATGTAATAAAAGAACCTAATCTCTCTTTTGACATCCGTTCTGGATTTTCACATAACACCATACTGTCAAACTTGAGTCCGGTATTACGTGCTGGCAAGAACACATGTGTCGGCAAATACCTCTTCTTGATTGACGATGTTATCGGTAAGGCGATGATGTTAGGGCTATGAAGATTGCCGGTGTTATTCTGAAAAACCAAACCCGGTCTCCAACCGCTTTGTTCGCTACCGTGTCCATCGAAGTGCATCATGTATACCTCGCCAATGCGGACATTACTAGCAGTGCGATTCATATTGAGATCCCTTCCTCACCTCTCACACCCATCTTAGCACAAGTCAGAAGGGATGTCAATACATTTATATGTATTAAATTTTGTCCGCCAAAATCACATATGTAATTGACCTATCTGTAACTATAGGATCTCTACATGATATTTGTATAACATTACATATACCATAATCTCCTTCTATAAATTCTATAGATTCTACATTTGAGAATGATATATTACAATCTTTATATTTAGATTTAAATACAATAGTATCTGGACATAAGACTACATGACATGTGACAAATCGCATAATACAATTGCAATTTCCCATGCCTACACGTTCATCTGGTTGATCCGAAGTGTTGAATATAAACTGATTTAATTTCCTTGATTTACAGAATTTTTCGAAATCAAATATAGAGACAGTCATGTGTCACACCTCCAAATAAATAATTTGATTTTTTGTTGGCGGTATGATACACTTAAGAACAGAGTAAATCTTCCCCAATTTTTACTCCGGTTGTGTACCACAACCGCCAATTTATAACCCTTCATGGGTTATAGTGATTTCTTGGAGACCTTTTGTAGGTCTCCTTTGTATTTAACCTTACTATTAAAGGCTATGACAAGTCAAGACCTTGTGCGGTATTTTTACAATAATTCACTTAATGTATTAATTATGTCATAAATATCGCTTTGAATCTCTTCAAGATGGTCAACATTAGATTCTATATCCATATATCGATCCGATGATTCAAAGTTTTCCGGCATGTTTGACAAGGAATCACTTTCCTCATCATACACATCACTTACGATTGAATGTGCATTTTCCAGTTCAGTTAAGGCAATTCTCAGTTTCTGTCTACGTCTATTATTCATTGTCAACCCTCGACCAGATGCCAGGGAAACGCATTTCCATTCTAATAGCTCCTTCATGTTCGGTTGACATGTTTATAATTATACGGTTTGCTTTCTCCATAAGTGTGTACATTGGATCTTTCTGTCGAAATTCACAGAAGTCAAAATCGCATCCAATAATAATTTCCTGTGTATCTATGTCGACATCTACATCTACGCCATATGATTCATTACACCAGAATGATCCGCCCGGTTCCAAAAACGCGTCTATTATATAACACTTGTTTTCTAAATCTGTCAGTTTGGTCTCATCCTGTTGAAATTTATCGCAGAATTCTTTACTTGCCTGATTTATAACCATTTGTGCAATATCAAAGCATTTAATCATTTAATTACTCACTTTCTTTGATGTTCCATAAAACGTTAAATTAAACTGTATTCCATTATTTGCTGTCACTATTTCAGTAACATCCGCCATATCGAGTAGCTTTGCAAACAAGGCTGTGTGTTTTATGCTGATTTCCTTGCCCTCAATGATGATGTCTATGCTTCCAATAAACGGTTCATCAATTCTCATTCGTATGTCATCGTGTTCAGTAATTGAACCAAGCAAGCCAAATATGAATTCTATAAGGCCGACCTTAGACTTATCTTGTACAAATTTCCCCTTTAATTCTTCACGATACTCCTTCTTTAGTATTTCCAAAATTTCCTGAAAATCATCATTCATTCTATATATCACCCCCTTTTTTCCTTATACCACGATGACCATATATAAATCAATGATATTAAACATAATTATTTCCAGTACCTTTTTACTTGTTAAACCATATCACATATGGGTATTTATTTGCCGCGTCGTATCTATAATTACCATAGCTATCAAATACTCCAATCTCAGTTTCGTTTTCCCCGTCATGAAAATACCCGAATCCGTCATATGGTATGAAACATCCGTCATTTACCTCTTCTGTAAACTCATCAGAAGTAAAAACATCACCAATCTTTTCTTCAGCTTGAACCTGTTTTTTCGTTTTCATAATTACCCCTGTTTTAGTGTGTATACAGTATCTGCAATAATATCAGCAGCTTCATTTAATTCCTCTTCAGTGTTAAATAATGATAACGAAATCCGTATAGAGTCTCTTGCCTGATCATCAGTTAAACCTACTGCTTTTAATACTCTGCTAGGCTGTTGTTCGTGACTTCTACATGCAGATCCGGCTGATACACATACATGTTTGGCATTCAGCATAAGAACCATCGTTTCCGCATCAACTCCGTCAATACGTATGTTCAAAATCTTGCCAAAACTCTCTGCGGAATTGGCGTTATCGTGTAATATTTCTAATAAACCGTACTTTGAAAAGTTACTCCGTAATTTAGACCACATTTTCCGTTTTAAAAGCGTTATTTTTGATCCTACACGCATTTCATTTCCAGTTAAAATTTCACATGCTTTTCCAAAACCCACGATTCCAGGCACATTTTCAGTACCACCACGGTACCCAAATTCCTGATGTTTTCCGCCAACTCTCCACATTAATTTCGGGTTAATCAGGTTTTTATTTCTGATGTACAAAGCACCAACACCTTTCGGCCCGTGAATTTTGTGCGAACTAATCGATGCAAAATCCAAACATAGTTCGTTTACGTTGATCTTTATACATCCCGCAGCCTGAACACAATCACTATGGAATAACACTCCGTGTTCTCTGCAATATTCCCCAATTTTTTCTATTGGATTTATAGTTCCGATTTCATTATTTGCGAACATCACAGATGCCAAGTATATTGATCTGTTCATTCTCTGAACAAAATCATCCCATATGATTTTCCCGTTCTCATCCACATTGATTATATTCTGATTTGGAAAACCGATATTACTGATCGAATCATGCTCAATGCTTGACACAAGAATATGCGTTTTCCTTGGTATTGTTGGAAACGCCGAGAAAACCATGTTGTTAGATTCCGTTCCACCTGATGTAAAAATAATCTGTTCAGGTGAATCTGCACCTAAAAACGCAGCAACCTGATTTCTTGCTTTGTCAACAGCTTCTTTGGCTCTTTGCCCAATATCATATAATGTTCCCGGATTTCCATATTCCTCAAATAAATACGGTAGCATTTCATTTACAACATCTGTTCCTACTTTTGTTGTCGATGCATTATCAAGATATATCATATTCCTCCTTAATTATAGTTCATATAAAGTACTTAATTCTTCTGCATCATACTTATTTTCCATTGTTTCTTCTGTTACTGCTCCATAATCATAATCGAACATATCTGATGTCCAGTAATATCCATATGCTTCACCGTTAAGCGAATAGCAAATTATACTAGTGTGTTCTATTAGAAAGAGATCTTTAATTGTAAATACTTTACCTGCAAGTTTTGTCATATTTGCTGTAATCGCAATTTTATAATTACCACCACAATGTAAATTTTCACATATACGAACTTTATCTCCAATTTTCATCTTTAATATATTCCACCGTATAAAACCTGTAGATCTTCGGTTACTAATTCTTTTTGTTCTTCAGTATATGCCATATAATCCACACTTAAGAACATATCCTCCGACCATGTCCAACCAGGACATTCCTCTACACAATATCCAGGGTATCCATCACCCCGTATATATCTTTCTGATATTGTTACCATTTTTCCTGCACACTGTTCCATTTCTGGAACTACATAAACAATATACCCTTGTGTTGTAGCTGAGATGCTTGGCTCAACAAACACTTTATCTCCAATATCGTATTGAAACTCGTTTATTTCCATTACTTATATTTCCTTTCGCACATTGGTTAAACAGCATCAGCTGCAAATTCAACAATTTTGCTATCGATTAATTGATCCTTCATTCCAAGATTTAATTCTTTGTATGCCTCGGCGATTTCATCTCTTGAAATTCCTATGTATTGAAGTGTCTGTTCTGGTGATGAATGACCAAAAACCTTCTGAAGCAATAACAATCTGCGCTGATCATTTCCACCGCGAACCATTACCCAATATCCGAAGGTTTTCCTAAGTGTATGTGTTGATACTTTTACATTGAGATCGCAATCCTGTGCGATTTTCTTTAGAAGTCTGTCAATTGAATGTCTGTCTAACGGTCGACCTTTATCTAATCCATTTGTTGATTGGCTACAAAACATGTAATCACTAAGACTTACACCTGATGTATGTTCAAGATATAAAGTCACAGCTTCGATCACAGCCATATTAATGGTGATATATCTGTTCTTCTTACGTTTCCTTGTGTTCCTAGTTTTTGTTTCAAAAACCGGAAAGCTATCTTTGAATGTTAAATTGTCGTTGATTAGATTACAAAATCTTAAAAGCCTGAGATCACTTACGCGTAATCCGAAGTTGATTCCAACTATGAACAGCATATTATCTCTGTATCTTCCATTCTCAATAAGGAATTCTGATACACGACGTATATCGTCCATGTTTTTTATTGGTTCCGCTGCGTGTTCAGGAGCCAATTCACATTTAGTTTCCTCTGTCGCAGGAGAAATTAACCCTGCATCGAGCTTTTTAACACTAGATTTCAGTGTTGCAACATCAATAAAACCGTTATTTTGCTGACGAAATTCCACGATCATAGCTAATTCTCCCTTCATAAATATTAGTATGTATAAATATTAAAAGATGCGGGCAAGGATTTGCACCTTGCATAGCTGATACTATTTCAAGCATGGATTTCTGTACGGACTTTCACCGCGTTAGGTTTGCTATTCCCCTCCTGTCTGGAGCGATCACAATCAGCCTTACCTTTAAGCGTCTACCTATTCCGCCACCGTATCATATTACTTTTCACTTTCCGGATATGTTTCTTTTATATTTGCTATTTTTACATACGATGAGACTACTTGTTCCCAAATGTATTCACGATCGTGTTTATCATATGGATTATCCTTTGTTAATAATCTATATCTGTTATCATATGATTTCACAATAACCCTGTTCTCAATACCATGCTTTTTTAATTGATCAGAAAGCCATAGTATAAATTCACCTCTCGCTATACAACCATCAACATATTTAATTCCCTTTTCGAGTTTGATTGTATTACAGCTAATCCCAGATGCTGCATCAAACAAATCTAATTTTCCATTCCTCGCAAGAAAAATCTTATTTTTTGTATCGTATTTATCTAATTTCCAAAACCAAGATTCATTACCCGCTGTTTCTTTGGCTATTTGAAGAACTCTATCTGGGTCATCATGAAGCGTGATTAATAACTCATCATGGAGTTCTTCATCACAAACAAGCTTTTCAAAGTCTTTTCTTTTTTGCCTGTCACGTTCTACACTTTGTTTAAATGCCTGATTTTCACCAGATTCCATTAAGAATCTAATAACATAATACCCACCGCCGAAAATTAAAAACAAAATTCCTATTGCAAATCCCATATAGTATTGCTCCTTTCGCACTTAGCATACTAATTAGATAATAATGTTGTCAATTTCGTATATTATTAAATTTTGGAGGCATGGATTTGCACCATGCAAACGGGGATTTCTGTTTTTGTAGTCACTTCAGGATCTATTTCCCGTACCTACCTGTACTGTTGCGTTTACCTATTCCGCCACTCCTCATTGCGATGATTTCCGCGTCCGGAAATCGTACATCTTCACTCCGCCGAGTACATGAACGTCTTTTATCGCAAATTTCCTTGCGTCCAAGGAACTGCCAGTATCGGAGTCGAACCGATGACCTCTGCAGTAGTCTGCAGCGCTCTCTCCATCTGAGCTAACTGGCTATCGTATAAGTACGTCTACTTATACGTTCTGAGTTTTAACGCAGATGCATCTCACTATATTTCCTGAAAAAATACATGCATATACTTTTCCAAATATAAGATACGTTTCTACTCATACTGCCCCTAGTGGATTCGAACCACTGTGTACAGCAGTCAAAGTGCTGTGCCTTACCGCTTGGCGAAGGGGCAATTTAAAATTATATTCCGTACAAATAATTTAGTTCCTCAGCTTCATATTCAACGTTGCTAAAATCATTCACTTTTTCCAACATATCATCAGACCAAATAGTAAAACTATTGATACCGTCTAAGTCCAATTCGTATGCTTTAAATGGAAAATCAAATAAATGTATATAATCTGGAAATTTAATCTTAAACGTATCAGATGGAAATATTCTTTTTATTCTAGCTGTATAACCAGCGTATTCTGTCATTTTATAACTTACATATAACTGATATTTATTTTCCTGACTTAAATCATCTCTTATTTTTACAACATCACCAACGTTAAACATAATTACCGTTTACTCCTCGTATCAAACGAACATTTTATTTTCCTGTTATAAGGCAGAACCATATTCTTTCAAGCACGTTCACTTATTGGCTACTTTCAGTACACTTATATACGCTACTTACTGCCTGATGTCCAAACTC
>Ga0256407_10002899_pt1 | contig 31650 bp, 19 predicted proteins | sample RumenRJG_04DNA_FD_193489 | JGI IMG/M metagenome (GOLD analysis project Ga0256407, IMG submission 193489) | Bovine rumen microbial communities from Lethbridge, Alberta, Canada - RJG_04 | ecosystem: Host-associated > Mammals > Digestive system > Stomach > Rumen | place: Canada: Alberta...
TCACCATAATCTTTCAAGTCAAAATAAGGTTTCTCAGCATCATTGATTCTATCCAATATAGCACCAAGATAATATACAATTTCGCATCTTAGTTCGTCTGTTATGTGCAATCCATTGCTAACATCATTCAACGCTTTGTCATATTGTATAATGTTTTCTTCCATTGAACTTCCAGATGCATATTGAACCAACCAATCATGATTCAACTTTGTTAATGCTGATAAATTATCATTGTCATAATCGCTTACATTATAGCCACTTGTTGTTCTATTTCCTTCAACATCAACATAATAGAAAGTAATTTCTTTCAACAAATCACCCCAATACGCAAATATTTTATCATTCTTGTCTATAAGTGGTGTTATTCTTGCAACATTTCCAACATGATATGGTAAATCCAATATATTGTTTTCCAATGGTTGGGCATTCGTCTTATTGTTCAAAACCTTGAAAGTTCCTTGCAATTGAACACCAGTATCGTCATGAAACAGATTCTTGTCTTTAAGTTGCGCCAACTTTGAATCTGTTTTACCAGTTATTTTACCAACATCATATTCTTCATAAGGATAAACAACATAAAAAATATCATTTTTTATTGTATAACACATTTTTGTTCTATCAAAATCGTCAAACGATTCAACATATTCTCCAAATGTTTCATTATCAAGAACAAAACAACTGAATTTCAAATTTTTGTTAATTTTATATACTTTATGAATTTTATTGTTTAATATTGGGTATCTGCTGTCTCCAATCTGAACAAATTTTGATATTATTGCATATTTGTAATTTCCAATTTCAAAATGATGGTTGTTTGTTATAAATAACTGACCATTTATAACAACAGAATATGGTGCAACTTGTATTTCCAAATCATCACCTTCATCTATGCACGGGATTCGTGTCAAATTAAAAACCAAATTACTGTCTTTTGCATAATATCGCTTGCTATTGTAAGAAACATATTTCCTTTTGGTTTTAATGTCAGTGAAAACCTTTAATAGTATTTTTTTATATTCTATATATTCAGTGTTTTCATCAACATTGTAAATTATGTTATTATAGACAATATAATTATCGTAAACACAAGGATATGTAATAGCCATTTCAATTGGATTTATGCTTCCGCTTGATATGTGAAAATTATCCAATTCATCATAAGCATATTTTGTATACGAACTAAATGGGTCATTGAATTTCTTGTACATATAGTCATCCCACACTTTTGAATCAAAATCAAACTCCCAACAAGAATCAAGATATTTATAACCAGTTTCATTAGCCTTGTTCATCACATAAATATGCTCATTGTGCGTTACAACTGTACCACCATCAACATATTCTCTTTGCGTTTCTTTATCCTTGTCAAATGAATAATCTTCACCGCATTTATCTTTAAATGTATTTGAAACCGTTGATGATGAATAGTTTTCTCCACCTTCCCACTCATTAGAAAATATAGAGAATTCTCCCATATCATCAATAGAATTCGTCATTACAAGATGCATTTCAAATGTTGTGTTTGCACTATCTGTTACATATTCGAATGAACTATTATTTTGTATATAATCATTTAACAATGAGTGCATTTCATGTCCACCTCTTTTGAAATATTCAACACAATCGCAACAGTCATCCACATCCTTGCAATCCAAGTCAGATGATTTTGATTTATATAGGTCATATCTTTCATTGAACCAACGCTGCCATTTCAAGGCATCAACAAACCAAAGGAATGCTGTTTTCCAATATAGCCTAAATGATTGTGGTATCATAAATCTTTTGAAAACCTCCTCATACAAGAATTTTTTCATTATGTCACCACCATAACTGAAATAAGTGTAATCCAAATTCTCATACGTGTTGTAAGTTTTTGTATTTCCGTCATTTATATAAACTCTATAATATTCTGTCGCGGTTTTGCAAGGTCTATCACATATATTTCCATCATTTAATGCTATTGGATTGTTTTTCAACAGATTATCATATGACATAAAGAAATAAAACATTCTTTTTATCTGTATGTATGAAAAAAGATAATCGATTTGTTCTGGAATAACACAATCTATTTCTGTTATGGCATTTCCACTTGTATCTGAACTAAGTGTTTTAGACCATTTTTCGGGTTCAAAATCATATATGCTGTCCAAAAACGTATAACCAGATGTTTCATCCATTGTGTTTGCAAATTCGGTAGTCCTTTCTTCAACGCTTTCTGATATTGTTGAAGCACTTTCAAAAGAAATCACTAAATCACACGGAATCATACCGTAATTGCCTCTTGGATAATAATTTAATACATCATCAAAATTTAATACATCATCAAACACCATTTTTTTGAAATCAACGTATGTTCCGTTTTCATCAAACGAATTGTATAAAAGTGGAATTCTTGATTTAAAATCTTCCAAATAAACAGTTTTCTTTATATTTTTCATACAAATGATTCATCTTTTAGTTTTATTTCAAATAAATTGAATGTCATAGTACCGTCATTATATCCTTTTTCATCTACAAGTTCCTTCGGCAAATACCAAACATATCTATCCAAAACCTTGTCATATTTAATTTTAATGTCAATAAACATTCTGTCATAAAGTTCTGCAATTGTACTACCACTGCAAAGATAATTTATGTTATCTTTTGTGAAATTAGTCATTAGTTTTTTATCCTTGTCAAATGGTAGCATAAAGTTCAATACCTTTCCTTCTCCAGCATGATTGAATTGTACTTTCATGTATATAGTTCTTTCATGCAACCTTGCGGTCAATTCCTTGAATAAATGCAAATAAAATCCTTCTGACGAATTGCTAGTCTGATACCTATTCTTTATGATGAATTGTGAATCAAGCCTTGCATCTTCATTGAAATTTGGTGTTGATTTTTGAGTTAACGGTACATAGTTACAAGGTTCGCAATCAACACTTACACCTTCACCCTTTTTCTTGTCATTCAAGATGTTATAATAGTAATTGGTTGTTTTTGCACTATCATAACTGTTATATTCCATATTGTTTATGTATTTCTTGTATAAAAGATTCTCGTCAAGCCAAACGGTTGCCGAATACAACAATTTTTGATTTGTTGGATTTTTGGAATCATAGAACAATAATCTTAAAAATGATTTCCCAACTTTGCTTTTCTGATAGAATATATCATCATTTGTAAAATTAAGAAATGCTAATAAGTCAGAATGCTTGCAAGTTGCACTTGCAGAATCATTCATTCCGCTTAACCCTTCATAATAATCAATGCAGAACCAATTGCTACCACTAATACCAGAATATGACATCAATTCAGATGGATTTTCACCATCGTGCAATGCTTTTTGATTATTATCTTCATTAATTTTCCAAGTTTCCAAATCCCTTGTTCTGAAATGTAGATTAAATACAATTTTGCTTATGTTCAAGAATTCATTTGAATTAACACAATCGTCAACTTCACCGTTTTGATATACTGGATAATATAAATCCTTTTCCATATCAACAATTCTATTGATTGCCTTTTCGTTTTCAACATTGAAAAATCTATCTTCAAGAATATCTTGCTGCATCATATTGTTTTCAACATTTTGGACAAAACTCAAAGGTAATTCATAATAACTCATATCCTTGAATAACCGTATTTTACCCATTGAAACAACAGAAGCATCAACGCCAAAGAACAAATCATCATTTATGTACGTATCTTCATCACCGAAAACATTTGTTTCCTTGAAAAATTCAAAATTATGGAAATTTGCTGAAATGTCATAACATGTTGATGCTCTGAAATTTAAATCCTTGTATTTCAACAAATATTGTTCAAACATATAATCAATGTCATTCAAGTTACCAAGAAATGGCACACACACAAATTTATCAACTCCAGCAATTGATGTAACAACAAGCCTATATTCTTCGGGTATATTCATAATAGTATATTTGAAATATCCTTTTTGTTCTGTTGTGCCTTGATACAATGTTTTGGATTCTTTTGGGTACACTTTAAATTTTTGTTCATCAATATCAAAGAATGTATATCTTCTTACACCATATATCGGCTGATTGATTGCATTTGCTTTCAAAGTACCACTTTCAATAGCCAAATTAACTGTAATGTCATTCAAATCTCTGTAAGCCAATCTGTATTTGGTTCCAGCATCATCAACAAGTGTGGCGAATACTCTAACACCTTTATTGTTATAAACCATATCAAAATATCCCTCATAATAGGAAAACTCATCATTTTCAAATCTCTTGTATTCCTTGAAAAGATTGTTTATTGTAACATTGTTTCTCAACAAAGGTATCTTGTTAAATAATTCACAATCACTTGGGTTTGACAAATCTTGAAAGGCAAAATTCTGTTTCTCGTTATTGTATATGATATACCCGACTGAATTATCTTCTTTTGTGTAGTGTATTTCATATTCTTCTTCTCCAATCAGAAGAAAGTCATATGGATGGTAGGTGCTATCTTTGTATTGTACCAATGTTTGCTCATAATATTCATTGTTCTTATGATATATGTAGAAACTTGTTGCACCACTTTCCACACCGCTTACACCATCATTCAACAGCAAGACATATCTTTCTGAATTATCGACTGATTTTGCTAAAATTATATCGCCCTCATTCAAAACTTCATTACTTGCATAAAGCCAACAACTCGCACCAAGTTCATCACTCATTTCATTTCTTTCTATCAATGCAATTGTTTCTTGCTCGTCATTAATGTAAATGTAATCAGTATCATACACTTCAACACCACTAACCATATGTACACAAGTACCAGAATAATCTCCATCAATTCCGCTTACTGTTCGTAGATATTCGTCTTTGTCCGCAACATATTCTTTTTGTACATTATAATATTTTTCATGATATAATATTTTTTCAGTATATGAAAATGGAATAATAGTATCAACATCTATCGGAAGATTTGGTAACGTATTAACCTTGACCCTTGACAATTTCTTTGGCATATCATATTCATATACGGTAGGAATATTTGTGTTGTTTTCGTCAATTGGCCGTAAATCAATATTATACTTTTGATTTCCTTCTTCATCAAAGGTCAAATAGATATTGGTATAAAATTCAAACCCATTATTTGTTACCAAATTATCTTCAGTAATGTAATATTTCTCATCTACATCTTTAATTTTATTGCCTGAAATGTTATATGGCGTATCGTTTATTACAATACTGTTATCGCCAAAAATATCGGGTCTTTCCTCAATAGCCCTATTGTAATAACGTTTTCCGTCATAATACTCAATGTATTTTTCATTGATTTCTGGATTTAAATCATAAACAGCATATTCTGTACTATATCTTGCTTCACCAAACGCAGTAAAATTCTCAACTGTTATTGACAAAGGTGTTTTATTGCCATCTTCATCGACAAACCAAATTATATCGTTGTTGTTGAAATCATATGAAGCGTCACACACAAATGTAAAATAATCCAAGTTTGGTGATACGAATATATCACCAAACTCCACTTCTGCAAAATTTTGCTTGCTATTGTTCAAGTTTATTTTCAACATACTATATTGTTTGCTGTAAAGTAATTGTTAAGTTCAGTATTAGGTATGAAATTACCTTTGATTGAATAATATTCAAAATTTGGGTTCATTAAACGTTTTGTAAGTAACATTGGGTTTTGTCTTCGCAAATAAAGTATTATATTCTTGTTAATATATAATCTTCCGTTGGTAAAAGGATATGTTTCAATATTCGTTGAATTAATTGTATCAAATCCGTTTTCATACATTTCACGCCATATGAATCTGCAAGTGTCATCCAAAAGCATTTCAGCATTATTTGGTATTGAAACATCTGCCTTGACAATTCTATATGATGTGTTTGGTAATTCTTTATTTACAAATCTTGTTATTAATTCAGAATTATTGTTTTCTATAAATTTACATTTGAAGATATTATAATTTACAATTTCCGTTATTTGCGCATTAATTATTTGTGCCGCTTCTCTATCATAAATAATGAAATAATCATTTTTTTCAAAATAATTGTTCTTATTTGTTGTAATTGTCATTTCATTAACATTACCCTCTCTTTTTCTTATTGAAAATATTTTTGGGTATTGGGTTGTAATGTTTTCATCAAATGTTCTTACTCTTATCTCATAATGTGGTTGATAATAATACCCTTCCCAAAGATTACCTAGTTTTTGTGATTCCTTTGTTATGAAATCTTCTGTATTGAATTTATTTACATCGTAATCATCTAAATTCAAATTCAAATAAGTAAAATCGTGGTCATTACCCCAATTTTCCCTTTGTGCCGTGTTGAATCTGTAATCAATTTGTTGTATTACAGTTTCTTTCACTTGCGTATGAGAATAACAACACAAATCCCCATAGAAATTAATGTTCTTTTCATAATTTATCTCATCACCGTTATCTGTATTATCTCTGAATTTTTCATCATTAATTGCAGTTATGGATAAACCGCTTAAATATGTATATTCCCCATCGACACCTTTCAAATAATTGTTGTCACACATTGTCCAAATATTTGACAATGGATAAAGCATATTATTTTCAATTTTGTTCTTTTCATATAAATTAGGGTTCAAATAAAAGCCACAAGTTATTTTACCAAAGCAATGCGAATATTCAACAGTAGGAACGTTTACTGTATTTGCACTTGGATTATACCATTCTCTATATCCCTTGTTATTTTTTATTATAGTAAAATAAAAATCAGATATTGGTCTTCCAAGATTGTCATGGAGATAATTTATATTAACATCATCTGTAAATATTACTTTTCCGACACTATCATTGTATATGTTGTTACTGAAAGCAAGTTTTGAAACATGATTTTCAAAAACATCTGCATTTGATTCAGATATACCACTGCAATATCTTTCTATTAATGTCTTATCTTCCTCATATATGGAATATTCAGTGATTTTTTTATCAGCATTTTTCCAATTTGGTAATTTTGATAATATTCTTACATAATAATCAACCTCACTGTCTTTATCTATTTTCTTGAATGAATATGTTAGAAAATTTGCTTTCTGATTTTGATAATACATACCGTCCTTATAAACAACATAGGATGTATATCCATTCACAGTATAATCATTTTCAGAATTGAAAGTAACCCCACTCCATTCAGTGTCCAATGCAAAACCGTTGTTACTTGTCTTGAATGTATAATCATCCACGATTTCAAGTACCTCAACAGATGGTATGGTAAGAACATTACCACTATAAATGTTCACATAGTCACCTTCAACCAAACCGTGCTTGCACATACAGTTTATTTTAAATGTTTCAAAGGTTATGTCATCAATAAGGAAAATCCTTAATGCACCGCCTTCAACATCACTGTTAATAAAACTAATTCCACTTGTAACCGAAGAACTTGGATAAGTAAGACAATAATTCCAATTCTTTTCAATCCTATGTCTGTATGGATTATATTTTGGGGCAAAATTAAATAAATCCCTTGTCGGGTACATATCAATGAAAGTACAAGCCCTTTGATTGTTAATTGGTTTTGAAATGTCCAACATATCAGTCTTGTTTCCTTTGTCATCATATTTGTATGTAACAATTTTTCCTTTGTTTATAAATCCAAACCATCCATTTTCTTCTCTTAATCTATCCTTGAAAGCATCTTTGAATGTTAAAAGATTATCATGTGTGTAAATATGCAATGTGGACGCACTTAAATTTCGCTCACCAATAACAAAAGGGTCTGAAATTGTACCTCCAGAATGTGTTCTATGAAAATCAGATATTGTGTTGAAATTATCATCTTTTCTATCGTTTTTCTCCATATTAATCGCTTTAAATGTATTTCCCCTCAATATATGATTGTTGAAAAAATCAAGTCCACAATGATAATCATAACCACAAGCAGCATTTGATAATTGTGTGTCATTAATTGCACTTAATACCCTTTCATCACCATCATCACCTTCAAAACAATTTTTATCCTTATATTGTAAAGCATTATCGCCAACAACTACTTTACTGAAATTCAAACATGTAGCACTATCAGAACCTTCATATTTTACAATTTCAGTAAATGGATTGAACAACACATTCGTACAAATTGTGTTTACATTGCAAGATAATCTTATCAAATTATGAGTCTGCCTTTCATAATCATATCTGTTTTTAGCATTTATGACAGAAAGCATATCAGAATAAGGCAACAGTTTATTGCTGCCAACTGTATTGACAGCAATAAACTGATTTTGGTCTGCACTATTTTTGCTTCTTCTTCTATTTAATAAAATTTTTTCCATTTTTTAAGGAATAGGGTTAAAATTATTTAATACAACATCTTGTGGAACGATTTCAAATTTACCATTGTCAAAATCACATTCTCCAACGCAACCGCTAGCATACCATCTTGCTACTTGAGCAATATCATAATGGAAAATATGCGTTAAAGCATAAATTAAACCATTTTTGTGTTTGAATACAATTTCAACCATCATTAAAGTATGTCTATCATCACTTGGGTCATGGTCAAGATGATTTAAAAAATCGTAATTAAATGTAAATGTGTGATTTATTGTTGATAATTCACTATTATACTCACCTACAGTTGTACAATTTCCATTATAATAATGATAATCATTATATGGTCTTTCTCTACCACCAGATTGTGCATGAGAATTAAGTGCTGTCAGATATGCCGAAGCCTCAACATTATCTAGCGTAATTGGGATTTTATTATTTTCATCATCTTTTCCATATAGAACATATTCCATAGTAAATGAAACAGTTTTTGCTTCATCAGAAATATCTTCTGTTGATGTAGTGTCCCAATTTGCTGTCATTGTACTTACTTTGAATTCGCTTGTATATACTGGGTCAAAAGAAATAATATTTCCGAAATTATATGCTCTAACAGATTTAACAATGTTGTCTGTTTCATAATCTGAATTGAAATATTCCTTTCCACCAAATACCATCATATATTTTGTGTTACCAAGCAAGATTCCATTATTTTTTTTGTATGCACCATTATCATTTCTCCAATGGACACCATAATAGGTAATACCTAATGGCTCTTGGTCAGTAGTAAGTTTAATCAAACTAGCATGGAAACCATCATCAATTTGATTTATAACTTTATCATTTTCCTTATTATAGAAATATTTATAACCTTTTGTTATGACATAATCATTAACATTATAATCAAAATCCTTTGGAGTAAACAATCTAGTTTCCAAAATATTATCACTATGTTCTAATTTCAATGAATATGCTTGTTCATAAATTTCATTAGGGTCACCATCATATTTCAACATTCTAACTGTTTCAAGCAAATTGAAACCAGTTTCTCCACTGAAACCATCAAACCTAAAAATTATTGGTCTATATGGGGTATAATCCAATTCACTTGCATATTCATCATCATTTGGTTCAATTTGGAATCTCAAAGCAAATGGCTTACATTCATAATATGGTATTGTTTGACCAGATTCATTGATTTCGGTATGATAATAATTGTTACATAATGCATTATAATTTGCATCTTCTATTGCTTTATCCAATACATTTGTTGACATATTATAATATGAATTACAACCTATTTCAAACGATGTTTCTTCACCTTCACTGATTTGGCATTGCAAATATTCATTACCATCTATTTCAACAACATTAGGATTCATATTGTATGAACACGATATTGTATTGAATATCAAACTGTTTTCCAAACTTATATTACAAAGGTCATAGAAAACCTTTGATGGATAATCATCATAATCAGTTGAATTTTCTGCATTATGTGTTGAATCCAAATAAGGAACATTTGTTTCACCGCTTATATCAAAAGACGTTGCTGATATTATATTATCTTCTGTCACATCAATTGGATATTTATATTTCATCCAATTATTGCCAAGACTTTGACTATAAAAACCATTACGCATATCATATTCGTGATAATCAGAATAAATTGTAGATGAATAAAAAAGTTTTTGCACACAAATATTTTCTGTATTATGGTTGTAAATGGTTTTTGCATCATCACTTGTTAAAACAGATTGTGTATATGATGATGGATTAATAGTATATTCAAGTGAAGTACCACTATAATCTTCGGTATGACCAGAATCAATTATATTTTCATCTTCATCATATGCTAATTGAATACCATTAATCATTTGGCATGTAAAACGCCCATTTGCAATTCTTGCATGTATTGGATTAGTTTCATCAAATTCAATTGCGGTTTTAATACTTGGACTTGAAGTAATTACATTACATATATACGATAATCTCTTATCTACAAAATATGCCTTATACCAATTCTTCAAATAATTACTAAAATATGGCTCAACAACCATATTGTAATTTTTTGCATCATATGTTCTCGGATTATCACCATTCAATATGGGTTCTGCATTAGGTGGAAATTTCTGATATTTCATCCCTTTACCAACACCAACACCAGCATTATTAGTAAATGCTGCAAAATAAGCACCATGACCATTATTATTGTTTTTTATAAGTGGATTAAAACCAGTGTTACCACTGTCATTTGAAACAATCGGCATATAAAGCAAATTTGAAAGATTGGTTGATGAACTTTCATAATATGGATTTATTGTTGCATAGTTGTATGCTACATAGTTAGGGTGTTTACCATCGCATGTTGTTTCACCATAAGCATCCATATCCCAAATATCAATCAAAGAAGACCTTTCAATACCATTTTTAGAAACATTAACAACATAATCACTCATTCCTTCAAATGTAGGATATACGCCTTGTTTAAGTATTATACCGCCACCTTTTGCATCAAATTCTAATGTGTTTGTTTCATCAGTGTTATACACACCTTTTGCAATGTTGAACATTGAAATAAGTTTATATCTCAATGCGCCAAGTCTAGTTTCATTTGTTGCATAAGATATATCATCCATACCATCATCCATTGTATATGTGATGTAATTTTCCCATAATGCCTTGTTTGTCGCAATGTTTGGAAAATTATAGAACCCACTATCCTCATCGGTCAAACCATTTGTCCATTGCCCAACTAAAAGATTTTGACTATTTGTAAATCTTAAAGGTACTTCGTTCAAGAAAGCATCGAACATTTGACCATTCTGTACTGTAATTAATGTTGACGATTCATTATCTCCAAGTGCTTCGTCACCATCAACACAAGTATATTGTGTAACAACAAAATTAAATGTTCCAGGAATCCATAAATTAAAACTCAACTGGCCATCAACAAAATCAAAATGTGATTCATCACAAGCATCTTCAATAAATAATTTCCAATCATTAACTCTCAAATCAGAATCAACACCCCAATTTGCAACATATATTTGCAATCTTACTTTATAATATGTTGGTGGTAGTAATTCATTAACTAATAACAAATCAAAATAATTATATGTTTGTTCAGAATCAGTTCCACTGCTTAAAATTTGGTCTATTTTATATACATTACCATCAATAGTAACACTAGATAATATTATTCTACCGTATAAATTTTGGTCATATATATATTCTGGAGTTGTATAATCTGCTGTAGAAGCACTTAAATTTTGGCAAGGTATGAATTGTGTTCCTAATTCACTTGCGGCATATCCAATACTAGGCGATGGTTGATTTAATGAAAATGTTTCAGTAATTGACTTTCCATTTGAATCAGTAACAGTTAATTTATATGCAGTGTTTTTAACACTATGTACATTTTGAGCATCCCCTACATTTTCATTTCCAATCAATTGTGTTTCATATGTAAAATTTTGGAAATAACCAATTTTCTTATATGCAACTTCATTTGAATCTACATAACAATCATTTCCTTCACAATTATGCGAATATTCTTTATTATCAATATCATATTCAACACCAAATATCAATTTCTTTTCATATAATCCACTTTCTGAATTAATAATTTCACCATTCAAATAGGATATTGTGTATGAATATGGTGTTTTAATATCTGGTAAAGAAACGTCTATCACACCGAATCTGCTTGTGTCAATGTCTGCACAATCAACTATCCAATTCAAATTTGAATCTTGTTTAACTCTGTTTATTGATGATGCTGCTGCTTGTTTGTCAATATCCATTGAAAATGGGAATTTTGTATTCTTAAAGCAAGTAGCATTAAACATAGTATTGAATTTTTCAATTGCTGTTTTGCCATAATTCAAACCGAAATAGAAATAATATGAATTGTTATATATATAAAATTCATCCCTTTCAGATTCCTTTTTGTTTACTGCCTCAGTTTCTTCATAATGAATTTTCTTTGTTCCACCAAATCTGAAAAAATTATAGTCTGCATCTGGATTATCAACAGTTTTTCCGTTGGTATATCTTAATGTAACATTATTTATTTGTCTACCATCAAAATTTGTTGGATAAATATAAGTTAAATCATAAACTTTATAGCCAGTATTCTTATCAATTTTAAGTTTATCCAAGCCATTGTGATTTAATGTTGCAAACATTGCTCTAGATTCTTCATCATCAATTTCTGTGTTTGTAATAAAACCATCATTTATGATTTGTTGTTTTCTCATATTATTACCACTTCTGAACCAATCTTGATACGTAATATCAGAACTTACACCCAACTCGCTTAATCTGTTAAGATTTATACAAGTCTTTGTAAGTGTGGTGATTGAAGAACAATCCATACCTAACAACAAGCCTCTACCATAATATGGGTATTCACGCATGGCATCATGTTCCCAATCCATTCCAGTTACTTTTGTTGTACCTTTTTCATCACTCGTTCCCTCATATTCAGATTCAACATCACTTTCAATAATAGGTGCAAGCGGTGGAATATTTGCAGTTGTTGGTGGTAGATTCTTGTACACGCTAGGATAACCATTCAAATCGCAATCATTAAAAGACCCTAATAAAATGATGTCTGTTGCAAATAATCTCATAAAATTTGTAGAACCATTGGTGTTCGTTTGTGGAATTATACCACAAGAATAGTAGTACAAATTTAATCCATCCTTGTTTTCAACATTTTTTATTAAACCCCAAACTGTTTTCTTTGTTTCTGTTCTTTTATGCCATTTTGAACCAGTATCGTTCTTTATACCTTCTTTAACGCCACAAGTGTCAATCACATTCAAGTATTGCCAAGTGTTATCACAATTACAGAATGAATTTACTGCTTTCTTTGAAAACAATCCGAAGAAATATTTCTTTTTCTTTGTTTTTTTCCAAAACCAAAGTGGAAAATAAAGTGTACCATTCAGCCAATCATTATAGAAATCCAAATTCACGTTTTCGTATTCTTGTGCCAATGCTTGTTCTATCTTATCTTTCAAGTCATCTGGGTCACTACTAAATGTACATTTTGGTTTACCATCATTAGGACAATTAGTGTGTTTTTGCGCCTTTTTTGAACATCCAGGTACATATACAACATTATTTGAATCATCTTCAGACAAACCATTTGCAAATGCTATACAAGAGAATCTAAACAAGCATTTTTTTATTGGCCAAGGTAAACATAACACACTAGTTAGCAAAGAAATTATTTGATTTATGACATAAATAATATATATGACAATTGTCATTATGATACAAAGAACCTTATATGCAAATCTTAAACGTATTCTAGCCTTGTTAAATGGTACTGGATTTAAATTATTTGAATAATTAACACCCTTTATACCAGTATAATGTCTTGTAGAATCACTTTTGTTTGATTGTACTCTTGGGATATAATTCTTTACTGAATATATGCAATTCCAATACAAATCTCTATAATCATCATCCATTGTTGTTGAACCAAAATTATAGTGTTTGTCAAAAGTTGAACCGTTATCCGTTAACAAAGTTGGAACATCCTTTGTCAAATCAATCAGTGGATTGTTTGGAACAAGATACTTTGCTCTGTGTCTTGAAACACCGTCTGTTTCAGTTTCTTCAATTGAAAATCTGAATCTAACCCTTGTTCTTGTAGGAATACCTTTATTCGGATTATCTGTTGCTACAATGTTTCCAAATTCATCAGTGCCAACATAATCAAGATTCATTGGTATTTGATAACACCATACACCGTCACCATCAATAAGTTTATTGCCTTGTATTTGAAATTCTTCCGTTAGATTGTCGGGTGTTTTTCTTATCATTTCAATTGTACCTTCAGCCGCAATAAGTTCGCTGTTTTTACCCATATCATTTGCTGGGTCACAAACATGTCCTAATGAATGCTTAAAGTTATCTGTAATGATAGAACCGAAAAATACGCAAGTTGGCTCAAACTTATATTGGATTTGCACGTCACATCTTGTTATTGCAACATCATCATCTTCTTCATCACCAAAGAAAGGATAAACGTAAACACCGTTATTTTGTGTTATAATTTGCGTCAAATTATCCAAATTTGTACTTTCCTTGAATTGACTAGCATTGTCAAACAAACTCTCGTTATAGCCCTTGTAATAAAAATCCCTTGGTTTTTGTGACAACACACCAATATCTGACAAATCAATGTCAACGTGCAACATTGTCTGACCCGTAGGTACTCCAAATATCATATAATCACCAGCATTGTTTGTAACTGTTGTATATTTGTAATACTTGTCAAATACCTCAAGTACAACATTGTCATCCAACACCAATCTTTTATTTGGAAATGTACCTACTGTTCTATAACAATCATCATCTTTGTAATCTGGTAATAGATTATATCTTATGTTATTGTCATTCAATTCCCTAACAGTTGAAAAATCATAAACGCTTCTTATATCTGTCCTTTCAATGTCATTTTCTTCCAAAGGAATGAATATGGAAACCTTTGCATTTGGAATACCAAACGCATCGTTTGCTAGAACCCTACCAACAATGACACCATAATTTGATTGGTCAAGTTTATACAAATCCGCTTGACCAATCTTCAATGATAATATCTCTAAAAAATCAAAATCTTGTCTAAGGTTTACATTAACAACTGTATCTTCAATAACATTTGTATGTATTCTCAAATTTTTATTCATCTTTATCAATACGTTTCATCACATTTAATAATTTTTGTGGTAAAACCACTCTAAGTTGACCAGTAAATACATAAGATACAATAAGCATTATTATGATTATAGGTACAAGTATAATGAACAAAACTATTACGAAAAGTTTTTCAACTATCTTCAATAACATATTCTTTATAATGTCAAGAAAGAAAAAAACACCTTTCTTCTGATATTTCGCTTCTTCGATGTTCGGGTCTTTCTTGTTTATTGCTTTACAAGCACACGCCATAACTATTTACTTTAATTTAACTCTTATTGCAATATCAGTTTCCTCATTAAGTATTTCAAACATTGAATTGTAATCATTCTCCAACAAAGAATCAAGTGCCTCCAAGTCAATTCTGTAACAAGGCGCATTGTTCAATGGCATCAAGAATCGTTCACTTGATGATGACGAGCAACTTTCTGAAACTTTATATACTGGGAATTTCGCATTGCTTCCATATACATTGCCGTATATGTTATAAACTCTGAAATCAATCAATGCTATAACACCATCCAATTTGTTAATTTCCTTTTCCAAATCGCCAATGAACAAACTATCACCCATATCGTGAGCATTTATGTCCATATATTCCTTTATCTTTTCAATTATGTTTTTGATTACAAACTCAGTAGTGTAATTCTTATCAACAAACACATCAATTTCGAAACCTAAATTATATATCTTACCACTCTTTAATTCAATGTAGTCACCAATATTCTTGTAATTCTTTAAATACTCCTTGATGTTGTCAACCAACAAACTTGGAAGTGAATCATCCAATTTTCCATTGGCTGTTACACCCAACATTGGAATTACAACCTTGTTGTTTTCTTCAATGGCATTACATCTGAATGGGCATCCATATCTTGGTGGCATCTGCATCAATCTTGCCTTATAGTCATTTATTGTTACACATCTGTTTTGTGAACCAATATTGTATTTAATAAGGTTTACAATTTCTTGTGTACTAGGTTCATTCTTACCCGCAAGAGAAGTGCTTAAATTGGTAACCTTGATTGAATTCAAAATCTTGTTCTTGTTATCTGTTGCTGTCTTGAACTTTGTATCTAAAAATGCTATATTAGTGATTGAATTTGCTGCCATGTTTGTTTCAGAACCACCACCAACACGATACAGCACATACATAGTCCAACCCGCATCTGGTAATACACCCAACATATTGTTGTTTACTGAATTGGACATAATGAATTCTGCATACGTTGAACCGCTTGGAACTGTATCATAACTTCCAGCACCAAAAATTATTTTCATATAGCCATTATCTGTATATTCAGTAATGAATTTCTGTGTAAGTGGCTTCCATCTACCCTTGTATATTCTTGATGTTCTGACACTCATTGGTGTTTCATCTGTTAAACTGTCACCACTTGCAGCAACTGTTTCAGTATAATCAACATACAATTCTGTTTGACCACTGATAGGGTCAATGGAATTTGTTCCAACAGTTTCAGTTCCAAATCTGTAAAGGTCTGATAATGAATCAACTTCAAAATACCTATATGTGTTAATATATTCATTTGCCATTCTGAATTCTTCTTCATCAATGTAATATTCACTCATATTTGGTGTTGTTTTCAAAGAATCAGCAGCCTTGAACAAAACAGATTCAACACTCATTATATTCTTATCTGGAAGTATTACCTCCATAAACGGCTTTAACTCGTTTTGGGTTATGACTTTCTTGTAAACCTTGCTTGTGCCGCCAATAGCCATAACAGATTTAGAAACCGTATAAGCGGTAATCAGTCCATTACCATTTCTTAATGGTTCGAATTTTCTGTTTGAATATCCGTTGTTATTGAATTGTGACGCAAAATCCACATCTTCCATCAATTCAAAATTATATGTACCATTTCCAACAATACTATCTCTCTTTATTGTTGGTGCTTCTGCCCAATTTGGGGATGAAATGTTTTCTGCATTAACGGGTAATACACAAGTAAATTGAACCTCACACATGCTTGCCTTTGGTCCAGGCACTTTAACTCCATTCAATCTAGCAATGTTTAGTGCTGATTTTCTTGAATGGATTGAATTCAAGTTGTTTTCTTGATATACTCTATCGATTGAATATGACAAATCATCACCAACCGCGCTGACCAAATCAATGAACCAAGCACCAACGCTTGAATCATTGAATGATTCTGTCATTTCTGGATAATATTTCTTACTGAAAGAAATCAATTCAGACTTAATGCTATTGAAATCCCTTGCTAAATAATTTATTGCTTTCTCCATCTTTATAATTTGGTTATTACTGTATCATCAATTATTATATTCCCTTCCCTTACACCATAATCAATTCTTACAAAGGTTTCAGAAGGATTATCTTCATTCTTCAAAATCTGTATATCATTTACCACGCAACGAGGAACATATTTGCTCACCGCACTGCTAATTTCTTGTTTAATGTTACCCCAAGATACCGCATCATTTGGTTCAAATATATAATGAATCAAATTTGTTCCAAATTCTGGGTCTCTTAATTTCTGTCCCTTTGGAGTAAACATAACGTGCATCATTTCACTTCTCACCTTATCCCTTGGACTGTAATTCAAATCAACAAAGTAATTCTCAGCATCCTCATTCTGAAATGGATATTTTATTCCGAAATATTGTGTCTTTGACATAAAAATAACATTTTAATTATAAATATTTTAATTCCTATTATTTAAAATATAATGACATTTTTTAATTAAAAAATGCAAGATGATTTTTTTTTCACCTTGCATTCTTAAATTTAACTGCTTATATAATCATAATATATTTTATCAATCCTTTTCTTGAACCAAATGTATCTTGAATAAAAATATTTTATTGTACCATTACACATTTTTTCCCAAGATATGTCTGAATTTTTACGTGAATTCAATTGTTTTCGATAAGTTTCTTCAAAAATATCTTTCATTATGATAGCATAAAAACTATTTTCACCTTTATTTTTAATTTTTTCTAAAATACCCAAAAATTTTTTCATTTCAGAAATTCTAGAACAAAAATTATCGTAAACATCTTGTATTGGTATCTTTTTATTACCTTGTTTTTTCAGATACAACGTTGTTTGAAAACATCTTGCCCACATTTCCCTTCTGTGAAAACAATACATTAATTTTATTAATTGTTGATAACTATCATTAGACAAATCACTAAATATTGGATTTTTAAAAGATTTGCTCATTAAATTTTTATTATTCGATTTGGTATAATTGACAGAATGACCAATTTCGTGATATATTATGGAAACCAATTCATTAACATAATTTTTATCGTTCATTGCCTTTTCAACCAATCCAAAACCTACATTTATAGCAGGTATAGGTTTAAAACCAAAAGTAGAATTGTTTAACATTTCTTTCCTAGTATCAATTCTTATGTTTAAATTTACATTTAAATCTTTTACATAATATCTTGATATTGTTATTTGACCATCATACATGAACAAATCAAAAGAGTTTAAATTTTGTAAATTGAAATTATGTTTTTGTACATATTCAAAAATTATATTTAAAATATTTTCAGCATCTTGTTCCAATCCGTTTCCGAAAGAATGATGATATTCCCTTAAAATTTCTTCACGGATTATTTTATTTATTTTTTTTATCATAATTCATCAATATACTTTAATATTCCTTTAACATGAATCTGAACAATGGCACGTCTTCCCTCATCGGAAAGCAGCCATTCAACATCATTTTTGTTATCCATAAAGAAATTTTCAGTCAAAACAGACGGGCATACTGTTTTATATATTACAGTGAAATTTTCCTCATAATCCCTATCACCATCAGTTTTGTCAGTTCTTATCTTTTTACCCAATGGTGTCAAGATTTCTTCTGCCGCATCATATAGGCATTCAGCAAGTTTGTCTGAATTGGTTTTTCCTTTTGTTGTCCAAGCAGACCAACCCGTAGCATTCATCCAATTGTTGCCATTACCAGCAGCATTAACATGCACAGAAATGAAAATTGCTGTTTTACCTTCTTTCTTTGCCGCATAATATTTTCTGTTGGCTCTGTTTGCCCTTGTTGTCAATCCAATGTCCTTTGTTTCTTCGGGAACAACATCATAAACTTCAACGCCATTTTCCCACAAATGCATAATAAGAGAAGAAACAATTTCCCTATTATACCAATATTCCTTGAATTTTGACATTCCGTATTTTGCTTTAAGTTTTTCATCAAGCAATGGTGAACATTTGCCTTTTGTTTCTGCTGCGTGACCATTGTCTAGCATTACTACAACCTTATCCCTTTTCATATAATTTTTTTTATATAAATATGAAAAAAATTTAACTTTTTTTTGTTTTTTTAATATTCAACATCTCTATCTGCCCATTTCCTAAAATCATACATTCTAAATATATATGCTAAACAATCTGACAAAGCATTATCGTTCAAACAACGTACAATTGCTTCATTTATATATTCCTTACCATATTCTTGTACAGCCATTTCATAAGCCTCTTGAGCCTCTTCTGGTTCAACAACCCAACCTTCGCTTTCGCCTTCTTTCAATATTCTCTTAACTGATTTCTGTACAATCTTTTGCAAATCACTTTCTGTTAATCTAATTTTCTTTTTCATATCTTAAATTAATTTTTTTTTTTCATTAAACAATGGTGAACATTTTCTTTTTGTTTCTGATGCGTGACCATTGTCTAGTATTATTACAACCTTATCTCTTTTTATATAAGTTTTTTATATATTTTATAGAAATTTTCAGTTATTTGGTTTCCTTGTGGAGAAAAATTGAACATGATTTTCTTTATTTCATCTGGAACATTATCCACATTTGTTTTAGACGGATTGTTTGAATAATATAAACCAATTGAACCACGTCCATCGCTATAACGAACAATATTATAATTATTTTCAAACTGAACACCCAAATAAAAATCATTTCCAAGATTTATCTTAATATCATCATAAGAATATCTATCACCTTGCGAAATATCTGATGTATTTCCAACATACATAATTCTTTGTGTTGTGGAATCAAATATGGATGTTTTATCATTATTAATGATAAAGAAATGTTTTTTGTCAACTGGTTTAATTGAGGTTGCTTCCATATATGGTATTATAAATGACTTTTGTTCCATTGAATATAAGGCTAATTTGTTTCCTTGTTTCATCACAAAATCTTTTGTGTTATATCCATATGTTTTTTCTATTTTCTCACATTCTTGTAAAACTATACCGTCATTTAAATCAACAAGAATTTGTGTGTCAGAATCTCCTTTATAAAAAATGCCAAAATATTTAGAAATATTATAACCATCATAATATATTTTATCTTCATGTACAGCAGTTAAATCTTTAAAAACATATTTTCTCTTTTCCAAATCAAATAAAGATGTTAAATCCAAAATTTTTTCTTTTTGTAACACACTAATCCATTTGCAATTTAAAATATCCTTAATCGATTGTGTAAATATGAGATTGTTTAATTCTGTACCATCATAAAACAATATACTGTTTTGGTTATTAACATCTTCACACAATATACAATATGTACCATTTTTCATATTTTTATGTGGATTACCAAATGGTGTATATGTCCCAATATTGAAATATTGTATTAAATCATTTTCCCATTGAACACCAATCAAATGAAGATTTGCTTTTTTTATTGTTCCACAGCCTAAAAAACAAGAAAAATGTTTAAGTAAAACCTTTCTAGTTTTAGCATCAATTACATCATAGTATTTACTATCATTATCGTTTTCATCAAAATTATAATATGAAACTAATACATTTCCATCTGGTAAATTAGCCTCATACATGTATTTGCTTTCGTCATTTTTTTCTTCGTATATGTTATAATTGTCATAAACACATTCAACACTACCATCTTGATTTATTTCAAATTGCTGATGGTTTTTTGGCACATCTTTATAAACAATGAAATCATATTCTGACAAATCTCGTTTTATCTTTATTAAACTGTAAAATTTAGAGTTATCATTTTGCACATAAAACCAATCTTTATCTTCAAAAATCGAAACAATATTTTTACCATTAACTTTCGTTTTAATTTTCAACGAATTATCTACATTTTCACAATCAATTGCAAAAATTTCATCTGTATCGTCACAACAACCTATATAAATGTTATTTAATTTAATTAATGAATTTACTTTTATAGTTTCCCAAGTTACATAATATGCCCTTTGTTTCTCTAAAGTATATATAATATCAAAATCTCCATAGGTATCTTTTAATATGAAAAAATCTTTTCCATAAGAAAATACAAGTGCATCATTTTTGTAATAACTGTTATTTATAGAATCTTGTTCATCGTGTGTTGTATCATATAAGCAATATGTGTCATCATTTTCATCATATTCCAAATCTTCATTATATTCTTGTAAAAGAACCAAAGTATTATCATCATTAAGATAAATAGCATGGTCATATCTTGCGTTATCATATCGTGTCAATCTAGATTCATAATCTTCCAAATCATTTGTGTCATATCCCTTTTCTTCATAAAATTCAATAACTTCTTGTGGAACAATGCTTTTAAAATCATCAGAAATTGGTTCATTGTGATTATCCATAAATTGTTTTTCTTCAAAAGAAAATTGGTATCTTGTAAATGGATAATCAACATTATCAATACCTATCTGACTTTTTGATAAATCAAAGTTTATGTAAAGTGGTCCAGATTTTGTGTAATTTCTAAAATAACTTTCAGCGTCACCATAAGCACCAGCAGTACACCATTTACAACCCTTTCCAAGCCTTTCTGACGCTTCTGATGTATTTGGCACTGCAATAATCCAATTATCGGTTTCATACTCAATATCAAAATCATCAGAAGCATCGTTATGTTTTGCATACAAAAAACTTTTAAGTGTTACACTAACTTTTGAAATACCATCTTCAAATGTTTTCAATGTTTGTAACTGCAATGATGGTGTGTTTTGAACATAATCAAACAAAGTCTTTAATTTACCATTTTTTAAAGACCTTTCAATTTCTCTTGATTCATTATCCCATTTTGAAAGTACCCACTGTGTGTATGCCTTTTTCTTTGTCGGGTCAATATTCAAAATTTCCATCAAAATGTTTTCTGGAACATTTTGATACTTATATTTCAATATATCAATAATCTGTTCTATTGTTTTAGCCTCTTCAATTATATTGTTATCAATGTATTTAATTAAAGATTCATATATAAAATTCATAATAAAACCATTTTAAAAATAAATATTAAAATGGTTGGATAAATGTTAAATTATCCAACCATTTTTGATTATAATCCTTTATCTGAATATGCATTTGTCAAGCATAACAAGTTATGTGTATTTCCATTTGGAACTTTCTGCATAAACGCATCTATGCAAAGTTTTAGGGATGCACCACTGTTGATGTCTTCGTCAAATATAAGCACTTTTCCATTGCTTATGCTTTGAACAAGCATTTTTGTTTCATTGTTCAAGAAACCATCTGCAATGACATAAATATCTTGCAGATAAGGTCTGAATTTCTTTTGGAAATTGGTAACCTTGAAATCCTTTACACCAAATCTTAACTTATATCCGTTTTCCTTTAATTTATTGCTATATTTGGCTACAATATCCGCAACATTTACCAAAACTTCTTGAAAATTGTCATTTCCGATTTCAGTAGCAATAACCGCTACCAATCTCTTGAATAACGGATTGTCATTTATATTGACTTTCTGATTGGCAAAATTTTCAACCAAATGGTTAAACACATCATCGCCATATTTGTTGTTAAATGTCAATGACGAATAAACGTATTTGTACAAACAATGCATTACATCCTCAAAATCACTTTTTACAAGACCAACTCGCCTTTTTACATATATGTTATTCAATATGTGATAATATGGTTTCATCAAATTGTCAATTACTTTTTCAATCTCATTTGAAATCTGTCTGTAAGCAATACCTCTCACCTCATTCTCAAATTTCAGAATCTCAGTTTCAGAAAAACCGTTCTCTATCATTTCATCATAAACATCCTTACCACCCCATTTCACATTAATCAGATTCTTTCTGAAAAAATCGGGTATATATTTGCAACCAATTTTATTTGATAGATTATATGCATAATATTTGTTGAAATTTGATGAGGATGGGACAGTAACAATGAAATCGGGAATAAAGTTCTCCTTTTTCAAAGCATATTTTGCATAAATGATTGATTTATCCAAAAATTGATTGACAGTAGAATATTTTCTTTCCTTTCTCAATTCTCTTTCCAAATCATCATAACCCATTTCACTAGTATTGTATTTTCCACCTTGATATTGGTAGTTTTGTCTGAAATGGTCTTTATTCCCGTTCAAATTATCCACATCAAAACCCCTAAGTGAAAAGTTTTGTGCAATGTTTGGCTTTATATTACCATCATATGTAATTGGTATTGTTCTTTCAATTTCATCATTGAAATCAACGCCCAATACCTTATCTGTTTTATCTGTTCTTCGTATTGTTCCGTGCTTGATTGCATCACTGAAATTGAAATCTGTCATAGAAAACAATGCAATGCATTTGACATTGGTATATGGCACTTGCAATACGTTATACCTTGGTATCTTGTTCTTGTTTCCACTTATTTGATAAGCGTTTACCCTATCATAAGTATTGTTTGCTATTTGACTTATATTCTGACTACGTTCAATGGCACTCTTTGCTTTAAGCAATATTGTTTCATCATCATCTTGCTTAAGCATTTTTTCAATTGATGTTTTTGTTTTGCTATCAAGATTCTTGTCTGTAAAAATAACTCCATTTCTACCATTTTCAATATAGTCAATAAGATTAAGATACGTTGATATTAATGCTTGTCTTGTAAGTCTTAAATCATTGATACTCTTAACTTTCCAATGGCTTGTACCATCACCATACAATATGTTGTTTCTGTTACCAAAAACTCTTGTATCTACCGTCATAACGCCTTTGTTGTTGAAATCCTTTGGTGATTGGTTTATCTCCAAATCTGGCACACCATTGTTGTTTGCCCAAAAAACACCTTCATTTAACAAACGATTTATTTCTTCTATAATAATTTCATTTATATTTTTCATTTTTTTTATTCTGTGAAATAATGCATCGAATCGTAATTTTTATTTGTTTTCTTGTATGGTTCACTTAAGTTGTCATTATCTTTTATCAACAAAATATCTTTATCACATTCTTTTGTGATGTGTCTGCTAAGTTCGTCATATTCCAAATCTTCAATACTTTTGTACAAATGTATTTTGTCCCTATACTTTTTATCAGTAATTAGATTGTATAATTCGTACCTACCGTAATAATTGTTTTGATTAAATTTATATGGCATCAAAAGAATATCAACCCTTAATATGTATTTGTGTGCATTTGGTATTGTTTTAGAATCTGAATAAAGTCTATCTTCAGTTTCATTATATGAATGCGATTGCAATCTTGTCACATTAAAATTTCCATCATCCTTCAATCTTCCAATTGGAAGTGTTGTATAGTGTTCCATATCATTCTTATTTTTAACCATTGATAATTGTTTCCCATTTTGCACACCACCTAAATCCTTATACCAATAATCAAATGGTTTGACTTTCATGTTCATTTGTTTCCCATTTTCCTTGAAATTTGGTTTTCTGTTAATCAAATCCCCATCAACGGTTAATCTTATTGCACACCAATCAAATCTCATTGTTGTTGGATAGCCTTCACGAAAAGATTTAACTCTTGTGAAAGACAAACTGTTTTTACCATTATTGAATTTCGGTTCATCTTCATTCATTTTAAATCTATCATAATTCACTAGTCCAAAAAAATCATCAATGGTAACAAAACGATAAAGCAAAGCAGAAGCATATTCATTTAATTTCATCTTCATTTCCTTTAACGTATTCTTAACTATATTAACCAAATCGCTTTCATCAAGTCTAATTATTTTCTTCATAATAAACACCACACATATTATTATATAAATATCAAAAAGATTTAACTTTTTTTAACTAAAAAAATTTGTTTTTCATTTTTTAATGTACTATCTTTGCATCACAAATAAAACCAAAAACATTATGTTAAAAAAAAGCAAATCACAGTTTAGGTATTCAGTATTTTATACCGAATGGGTGTCAACCAATGACCCACGTTATCCTTTGCAATGTGTTTTGAAAGACAGAAGCGAATCTTTCAAGACAAAAAAAGATGCTGTCGATTTCTATAAAATGTTTAAGGATGATAAAAACATAAGGAATTGGGCTATATATGATACAGTAACCAACAAAAAAATAACAATATAATAAAAATCAAAAACTATTATGAGCAACGTAAAAGCAAAAGTCATTTCAACTGGAAAAATAATTGAAGTCACAAGGTCACCTTATCTTGATGGAAGACCTTGGATGGATGTCAATACCAAAAAACGGTATACAATTGATGCCCTTGAATTCATTCAAGACAAACTTGATATTGTCAAAAATGAAATTAATAGAAGACTCAATAACTATCTTAACTGTATGGGCAATTTTGGTGACAAAAGCCGTTTAACTGCAAGGATTGACGAATTAACTCAATTAAGGAATTTTATCAGTTGTCTAGAAAACGATTAAAAAATATGAAAAAATACATTAGATTTTATATCACCCTTGGTGGTGATACTGGTTGGAGGGTTACCAACGGTGACGAATGGTGTTCATTGAAATTCACTTTGCTTTTTGATGCTAGTGTTTGGACAATGGAAAGTATCAAAAATGCACTTGATACGATTAAAAAAAGCATTTTCCATGACCGAAATAAAGGTAGCACTTTGGCTGAAAAAGGTGATTGCGGAGCAAAATATCTCAACGAATTTTTTACTCAAAACAAAGGTAGTATCTTCACTATTGATAATAACTATCCTTGGGGTTGTAAAAAGACTTTACCAAACCTTAAAGTAAAGAATTTTGAAATCGAAGATTGGAATTATAACGGCAATAACCGTAATTACAATTAATTCAGATAGCAAAATAAGGCGTTAAGAAATAACTTAACGCCTTATTTTAATTTAATTTAATTTGCTTTCAACGAATTCCCCATCATGGTTCTCCCATATAGTTTGGTTTGAACTACCCCTAAAATTAAGATTTTGGTCAAATTTATCTTCCTCAAATCTACCATCCACAAGATAGTCACAATATGAAACAACAGCCTTTTGTTCATCAGTCATCTGTTTCAGATAATAACCAGACCATAGCCAAATCTTCTTTGTGTTACCAAATCTCTTTCTGAAATTCTTAACAATTTCCAAAACCTTTTTCACATTGCCTTTGGATAATGGTTCGCCACCCAAGATGCTCAAATGCGTGATATAAGTTGGTTCAATAGAATCAAAAATCCTTTTTTCAACCTCCTCTGTATATTCATTTCCTACATTGTAATCCCAAGACTCTCTATTGAAACAACCCTTGCAATGCAAATCACAACCAGAAACAAAAAGAGCCGTTGACAAACCAATACCATTAACGGTACAAAAATATTTTATCGCACTATATTTCATAACAAAATTATTTATTCATTCATTTTCAATTGCATTTTGTATGCGCCACAATCATATATTCTTGAAAAACCATTATTTTTCATATTTTCAAATTCACTTAAATTTTCATCAAAATTTGGTAAAATATTTTTCAATTTATGTTTTTGATATTTTACTCTATTTTCTCTATTAAAATTTTTAAAATAAAAATATGATGGTTTTGTTTCACTTATTTGTGAAAACCCTATTTTTTTTAAACTATCACCATTAAATAATCTTTTATCCACATATGCGTACAAAGAGTCTATCTTGTAAAGTGCTTTGACATGTTTCAATAATTTACTAAAACCGCCTATTACTTGTGAATTTAATTTTGTACACATTCTGTATAATTCAAATTCATTTTTTGAAAATCTAGATTTCCCAAGCCCTATACATTGTACCAATTCATTTTGAAAAAATAATCCAAGCCTTATCGGTGTATTAATACTCCCTTGTATATGATTAATATTTAAAAAATCATTATATTCATCATTTGAAATTTCCTTGACTTCACACTGTCTAGCATAAAATCGTTCATTAAATATACCCAATTTTGATGCAATTATTGATTTACAAATATCTTTTTTATATTCCCATTCATCCTCATAAAAATGTAACAATTGAATTCCTTTTTTTTTACATTGGTTGGTTTTAATGAGTAAATTATCATCTTTATGCCAAAACAATCCATCAAATTCAATAGCAATTTTTTTATTTGGAATTAAAATGTCTAATTCTTTTGGTTTTAAAATACTTCTATCATTATTAATTGCATTTTCATCTAGATTAGACACAAAATCAAACATTTCCTTTTCACCATTACTTCTATGTGAAAAAGCATAATTGTGTATTATTTTATCAAAATCATTTGGTATTAAATTTTTTAATACACATCGCCAATTCCCATATTTTTTTATTGGAATATTAATCTTCTCTAGTATTGTTACAATACCTTCTTCATAATACCCATATTTAATACTCAAATCACTAATTTTGATATAACCATCATTTTCAATATGATTATTTTTTTGCTGTATCGCTATATTAAATCCACATTTCACACCATATTTTGATAACATAGTTGCTTCTGATTGTTCGTGGTTTGTAAAAGCACTATCGCCATATTTTTTGAATTTTGTTTCAGCACATTTTTTGACGTTTAATGCATATAAATCATTTTGCTTCATGTACTCAGCAATTTTGCTAGCAGCAATTTTATGTTTCTCTTGAGTATAATTTAGTTTCGCCTTTTCCTTATATATTTCATTGAAAATCGGATTATTTTTTTTAAAAAATTCTTTAAAGTTTTCCCTTTTTGATGTGTTATCCACACCATATCTTTCCAAACAAGTTTTTTTATAATTTTTTAATCTATTATTTATAACTTCCTCATATGAACCATGTTTTTCAATTAATGTTGAAATCATTTTTTTTCTAACACATTTCAAATGCGATTTGAAATTTTCTTCAGAACCATATTTTTTTATTCCATTATTGTCACGTTGACATTTTGTGCAAAGCAACCCCCTTTTTTTAACAGCAGATAAACTTTTAATAACATTTTTACCACATTTTTCGCAACAAAATTGAATCTTCTGACAAGGATGATAGCCTACGATTTTTTTCAAATCATCGTAGGCTTCAATATTAATTGGCTTTTCATCTTTTTTTCTCATATAAACTATTCATTCATTTTCAAATCATAAACTTGCTCCATAATTGGCTGAACTGCACATTCGTCATAACAATCAAGATGAATTTTGCGAGACCAAATATCTGAAAGTCTACCTAAATTGGTGTTGCCCGCATTGATTTCTCCAAGATAACCGCACAAGCGACCCTTGACATTCATCTTGTCATCATCACTGTTTCCGCAATTTGGGCAAATGAACTTAAACTTGCCATCGGTGGTCTTAACCAATTCCATCTTGCCTTCGTGTCCGCATTCATAGCATACGCCGATAACTCTATTGATTTCAGCATAAATGATATGGTCTGCCATCCATTGAATGATTTTAACGATTACATCAATATTCTTTGTCAAATCACCCGTTTCAACATATGAAACAGCACCGCCAGCAGATAATGCCAAAAATTCACCCTCAATTTCAAGTTTCTTGAAAGCATCAATGTTTTCCCTTGGGTCAACGTGATAACTGTTAACAACATAATCCTTGTCGGTAATCTTTGGAATCAAACCAAAATCACGTCTGTTAGCCAAAGCAAACTTATAAGTAAGACTTTCTTCTGGAGTACCATAAATTGCATAATTGATATTGTCAGCCTTTTTCCATTTATCACAAGTTCTATTGATATAAGTCATAATATCCTTGGATAATTTTCTTCCTTCATCAGTTGTGTTGGATTTTCCAATCAAAGCCTCACAAGTTTCATACAAACCTACATAACCAAGACTGATTGTTGCCCTTCTTGGGTACATATTCATCAAATCGCCAACAGTTTGCGTTGGTTGCAATCTTGCCAATGCACCATATTGCCACAATATTGGTGAATTCATTGCCTTGATTTCTTGACATCTAGCGTATCTGTATTGCAATGCCCTATGGCAAAGTTCAAGTCTTTCATCCAAAACCTCATAGAAATCTCTTTCGCTTGCTCTTGCTTCCAAAGCAACGTGTGGAATATTGATGGTAACCACGCCATTATTCCATCTGCCATAAACAATTGGTTTTTTGATGGTAACCTCTGTATCAGTTTTCTTTACCAACCAACCAGTATTTCCACGGAAATTGATAGCATATTTTCCATTTTCATAAGAACCATCATATTCTCCGTTTGGAACTGATTCAAATGTTCTCTTTTCAACAAATGTTCCATATGGATATGTACCTACACCCTCAACCCAATAGAACTTTTCTGAAATAGGATATGTGTGTTCTTCCCAAACTGGACCTAACAAACTTCTGCAACCCATTGATGGAATGATTTGACCCATCTTGACTTTTCTTGTTTCTTGTTCAGATACAATATCTGGTTGCATTCTATATGCATTGCATTCAGCAGCCAATTCTGTAAGATAGAAATATGGGTCATTTTCGTCATAGTTCAATCCCTTGCTAACCCAATAAAGCAATTTTGGGAACAATGGGGTTGTATAATGACCATTCTTGTCCTTTACACCCTTGATTCTGCGCTTGAAAATTTCTTCAATGAGCATTGCAAAATCATCCAACTCTTGTTGTGTTTCTGCTTCTCTCAAGCAAACATTATTCGAAACAAATGGTGTTTGTCCATTAGAACTTTGATGACACAAGATTTGATATTGATAAGTTTTTACACCCTCTTTGATTTCTTCTCTCAATCGTTCATTGACTTCCTTTTCAAATTCTTCATCACTGAGTGTCACATTGTATTTCTTTAATTCTGCACTGACTTGCTTTCTAATCATTTTTCTTGAATTGTCAATGAATGGCAATAAATGCGCCCACGAAATTGTTTGACCACCGTATTGTCTGCCGCTTACAATTAAATTAACTTGTGCTGCAAGATTACAAGCAGTTCTGAATGGTGTTTCTTCATTAGGTTCAATCAAAGTGTCACCCATCACAAAAGTGTTTTCCAACATATCGCCAAGATTAATCAAATCGCAATTGTGTTCTGGTTGCAATGGGCTATAATCCATATCGTGCCAATGAATCAAACCCGAATTGTGCGCCTTGACAATTTCAGTTGGCAACATCTTTTCTGCAATTGTTTTGCATTTAATGCCCGCAATGTAATCTCTGATAGAGCCATTATCATCGATATGCTTGTTTGCATTGTCACCTCTCAATTCACTGTTGCCATCAATCAATGCAAGAATCTTTTCTTCATCTGGTGTGAATTTCTTTTTATTTTTCTTTTCTTCTCTGTACAAGATGTAATTCTTGCTGATTTGGTACTTGTTGTGTCTTACAAGTGCTGCTTCAACGAAAGAATTAATATCTTCCACACTAATTGTATTGTAGCCTTCCAATTTCTTGACTACAGTATTCATAACTTTTTGAATTTGTTCCTCATTCATCTGTTGGTCTTGTGGAACAGTACCATTTGCGTTTTCTACAGCCTTTAACAATTTTTCAAGACTGAAATCTTCTTCGCTTCCATTTCTTTTTACTACTTTCATATTGTCAAATAAACATTAGTGATAATAACTATTCACCAATTTTCAAAAAATTTGGTACTTTTTTTTATGAAAAAATGACCATCACACATAAAAGTATGATAGTCATTATTTTAATTCAGAAAAAAAAATTAAAAAAAAATTATTTTTTTTTATTCGTATTTTTTTGTTAAAAAAACGAAAAAAATGACTATTTAGTGGTGTTTTTCTCCCAATTTTTGGTTATATAATTCGAATAATGCTCATAAGCATTCATATAAACACTACATGATTTTTCATCCAAATCAATACATTCAAACAAAAGTTGAAATATTTTATACAATATTTCGTTTGATGGTAAATCCTTATTTGGGTTTGTCTTTTGATATTCAACTAAGGCATCCTTTTTTCCATCAGTAATACCCTTTTTATAGCCATCTATATAGTCATTGTAATTTCGTTTCATTTGTTTTGTTTCTTTTCTTTAAGTTGTTTGAATAATTCACTTTGTACTTTTGTAACATCCTTTTCAATTGGTCTGTTTCCAAATGTGACGGAACTACCGAATTCAGTACCTTGGTCAGTATCTACCACGCACGTACCATTATTGAAATAGACATCATTCCAAATTTTGCCACTACAACCAGCCCTATTCTTTAATAAGGCTATTGTTGCTCTATTATTGTTTATGTCATCAGTGCTTCTCGCAATTGAAATTACAATATGTCCAATCTGTATCTTTTTCAAAGAACCACCAGATTTATCCATTGTGACAACTTCCGATGATATTGATTCTCTGTTTCCTTGTGTTGGAATCCACAATGCCATATTCAGTTTTTGCGCCATAGATTCAAACTTTCTCATTGTAACACCTTCCTTTTGCCATTCTGTTTGTGTGCTATCTCCAAGATTTACAAGGCATTCAAAATAATCAATAATACATAAATCGGGTTTAAAACCACTGTTAATCAGTTTTTTAAGATAATTTTCATATAAGT
>Ga0256407_10002902_pt1 | contig 31637 bp, 33 predicted proteins | sample RumenRJG_04DNA_FD_193489 | JGI IMG/M metagenome (GOLD analysis project Ga0256407, IMG submission 193489) | Bovine rumen microbial communities from Lethbridge, Alberta, Canada - RJG_04 | ecosystem: Host-associated > Mammals > Digestive system > Stomach > Rumen | place: Canada: Alberta...
AGGGTTGAAGATGGAAAAATTGAAGCCGTGCCCGTTCTGCGGATGCACACGTATTTCAGTCGAAGAAGATACCATAGCACGGCACGCATATGCACATTGCAGTCAATGCTGTTCAACTGGTCCAGACATGGCAGATAGAAGGGTTGCAATTGTAGCGTGGAATAATAGGGCAGACATTGATGCTATTGTGGAAAGGAGTGATTCATAATGGAAAAATTGAAACCATGCCCATTTTGTGGAGCAATTCCTATATTGATACATGGTGTTAATAATTGGGAAGGACTTATGTGTTATTGGGTATTATGCTCTCATTGTAGTGGACACACTGGCGGATTTTCTGAAGAAAAAGACGCAGTTAAAGCATGGAACAAGAGAGTTAAACTGGCGGATTTTATGAAGAAAAAGATGAATGGAACAAGAGAATTAATAAGGTACAAAGATTATAAACCTATTTCCGATATGCAGTTGCTTGCATTACATATGATGGCTTCACATAAAAAAGATTCTTTATTTTTTGCAGATGTTTATGCTGCGTTGTCTGAATTGATAGAGCGACGAAAATCAAGTGGTGAGTGGAAAGGGCTGGCTGACGATGGAACGTGAAGATGTAGTGTTGTCTGCTCTTATCATTGAGGATTGGTGCGAAAAGCATAGAAATCATGAAGGTGGTCCATGCGATTGTCCGTTACAAGTAGCAAATATGTGTTGGGTGTGTGATAAAAAGCCAGACCAATGGTTACTGAGTATCTACCTAAATCCAAGAATGGATAAGAAAAACAGGAGAGTTGACGATGGACAACATAAAAGCGAAAATTGACGCACTGTCTGAGGTAGAGGCAAAAGCAGCACTGGAATGGATTCTGAATGACACAACTGTAAATTGCTGTTTGTGCCCCAATATAAATGATTGTGTAAAAACGCTTGTAGATGAAGGTTCTGATGAGTGTCTGAATTTTAGATTAGATGATGCATTAAGGAGGTACGGAAAATGAGTAAAGATATAATAAATGAAATTATCACAGAACGGAAACGACAAATAGATAAAGGATGGTCATACAAGCATGACGATACATTAGTTGATGGATAACTAACGTGGGCAGCAGCGGCATATGCTACAGAGAAACATGAATTACATCCTAGTGGCTGGGTATATAAACCATCAACAAAACGTCGTATGCTAATAAAAGCAGCAGCACTAATTGTTGCAGAAATTGAGAGGTTGGACAGGAAGGCTGATGAACACAAAGGAACAGAAGATTAATGAGGTGAGCTCAATTGAAGCTGAAAAGCAATCAAAAGGACATGAGCTATACCAAAAACTGTTGTAAAACATGTAGACATATCATTCTACGTAATAGTAAGATGTCTTTCTGCATGGAAAGAGACATCTATATCAACCCAGAGAATATTTGTGGTGAGTATAATAACGTAAATGATGTATCTACTGTTACATAAAGGAGAAAAAACTATGATTATAACAATTACTGGACCAAGTGGCAGTGGTAAAACAACACTGGTTAGGCAGCTAAAGATGCGATTGAACACTTCACCAGGATTCAGGATTGATGATATAATTAGCACTACCACCAGACCTAAAAGAAAACAGGAAATTGATGGAAGGGACTACTACTTTAGGGATGAAAAATATGTAGAAACCCATGATTTCATAGAGTTAGTGAAGTTTAATGGACACTATTATGGTATAGAAAAGAAGGAAGTACTCAGTAAAATGTCTAAGAATGATAGAGTACTGGCTGTAGTAGACCAGCATGGCATGAAGGCACTCAAAGCAGCAAGGCTGAGAACAGTAGTAAGCGTGTATTTATCAGTATCCCCAGATACAGCTTTAATAAGGCTCATACATAGGGATGGAGCAGACAGTGCTGTGGCTAGATATATGTACGATAAGGCTCATGGATTATATGATTCAGAAGGATATGACCATATTGTTGCTAATAATCAAATAGATGAGTCATTAGCAGAAATGGCACGTATAATACTATGATGAAAAATACTACAATAAACATGAATTCCTCTTTATTTATTGAGATAAGGAGGGATTAACTATGTGTGGAATCATTGGGTTTATCAGTGATAAGGTGACAGAAAATCAGATGTACTGCCTAAAAACTGTAATGACTGAGAGCCGTATTCGTGGTATGCATGCCTCTGGGGTTGTGTACTACATAAACAATAAGAAGAAAAGCATGGTAATTCCAGAGCCTATAGATGTATTAGTGAAAAAGCTAGACTGGACACCCATGATAGGCTGTAAAGTATCACTGATAGCTCATTCTAGGTACAGCACCAGTGATATTCAGTACAATCAGCCTATTATAGACAAAGGCACTGGCATTGCTATAGTACACAACGGAGTAGTGTCTCAGTCACCACCAGAGCAGTGGGAGCAGCAATTTGGGTATAAGACTCAGACTAAGAATGACAGTGAGCTGCTGTTGAGGTGTATAATAGATGGTAAAGACCCATTGGAAGTGTTTCCTGACTCTAGCATTGCTGCCTTGGTGCTGAATAAAGACCACTCTATAAAGGTTATACGAAACGGATTGAGACCTCTATGGACTGGAAAAGTAGAGGGCGCTAGAGTATATGCCAGTACTTTCGACATTCTCAGTAGAGCAGACATAGAGCCTCACAAGATAGACTGCTCAGGAATAGAGAAACAATTGTATTCCAACCACAATATAAGGACTCCAATTTTGATTTGAGGTGAAAACATGGAGACAACAAGGGACAGAGTTTCACTGTTCATTGATTTTTGTAGAAATAGTATATATGCTCACGATGTAGACCCAGCAATCAACTACATGAACTACATAATCAGGCGAATGGAATTGAATGAAGAGCAGGTCATATGGTTGTGCTTTCTATATGGTATAACATATCAGCTGCCTACTGCTTGGGTTATTTGGAATGAAATGCCAGACCTAGAACTGGTAAATAAGGAAAGACTAGTGAAGTGGTTAACACCAGAAGTGCTCCATAGACTTCCATTTCAGCAGGATAAAATAAAGTGCAGACCTAAGATGGCTGAGACGATACTATCATATCAGTCTATAGTGGGTAAGTCTCAGGCAGAATACTTTGATAACCTACTGGATAGTGATAACCCACATGAGAACTTCTGGAGGATGTGGTCACCATTGAAGTCTATATACTGTTTTGGTAGATTTTCCACATGGAATTTTTGTCAGGCTTTGAAACATGTAGCAGGATATAATGTAGAGCCTACCATACTTATGATTGGTGAACCAGACAGTGTTTCCTTTACAGATGGACTGGCTTATGCTTTCAATCAGGATGACAAAATAACTAAGAAGGAAACCATAGGCAAGAAGAGAGTAAAGGTATACTACAAGTGGAGTGACCAAGAGAAAGATGATATGGAGCGTTCAGCACTCATACTGAAGAAGTCACTGAACCTAGATAACTTCCAGTTGGAGACATTGGCTTGTGCTTTCAAGAAGATATGGAGAACGGCAGACAGCAGGTACGTAGGATACTATAATGATAGAGCAGCAGACGACATCAAGAAAACTGCTTCTATGGGATGGAACGGAATAGACTGGAAGCTGCTCTGGGATGCTAGGCAAGCTACAATTCCGCAGGAGTATATACATGATAATAAGGGAGTCAATACCATGAACTTCAAGCTAGAACCCTATCAGAAGGTATACACGTAAGAGGTGTTATAAATGAGCATTGAGCGTGTGCCCATAATCACTAGAATTAACACATCTGAGATAGAGGAACAGATGTGTAATAAATTCGCTGACCTATGGGCATTAAAATACAAGACAATTAAGGGCAAGCCTACTACATTTATTAGTAGCAATCCATTTAAGCACAGACCATGGCAGTCAGCCATACTCAGGGATGCTCACCCAAATAAGGTCATAGAGAAGTCAAGACAGCTGGGTATGTCTGAAGTAGGACTGTCAGAGGTTTTACACTTCCTTACTACTAAGGAAGATGTTAAGGCTATGTATATTTTTCCTAGGAATCAGCAGATGGTGGATTTTTCCAAGTCCAGAATAAAGCCAGTGCTACAAACTCCATACTTTTTAGATAAAGTAGATAAAACTATGGATAGTGTTACTACTAAAAAGATACTAAACAACTGGCTATTTATGCGTTCTGGCTGGGAAGGTGCTACTGGTGAGGGCGTTGATACTGACTTCTTGGCTATAGATGAGTATGACCGCATGAAGGATGGAGTGGAATTATCCTTCCAAGAGGGATTATCAGCCAGCAAGTACGGATACATGCGTAGGTGGAGTACTCCTTCCATTCCAGGCAGAGGTGTAAATGGTGCTATAAGCAAGTCTGACCAGATGAGATATATCTGGACTTGTGAACACTGTGGTACTAAACAATTCCTTACGTTTGATGATAATCTCATTCAGGTCAATCCCAATGGTGTAAACTCAGCCACTCAGGAGATAGCTGACGGCACTTTCATTATAGGTTGTAAGAAGTGTAAAAAGCCTATTAACCGAATGGGAATAGGAGAATGGGTGCCAATGTATCCATCTATTCATGAGGTTAGGGGATACCATATCAGTCAGCTTGATGCTGCTTGGATAAGTGCTGATAACATCATGAGACGCAGATTCAGCTATTCATCGAAACAATTGTTCTATAATTACGTTATAGGAGAACCATTTGCCTCAGAAGGTATCAAGATAACAGAAGCTGATATCAAGGCATCCATTCGCTTGGGACGTGAACAGGTGGCTAGAACTTCAGCATATGCTGCTATAGTAGCAGGTATAGACTGGGGTGACGTCAGCTACATGTGTATCCTAGGAGTAAAGAGCAATGGTGTAGTAGACTTGCTCAATCTTCATAGTGTACATGATGATAGTAAAATACCTCTGAAAGCGGTTGCATACTTTTGTGCCATTCTTAGGTCGTATCAACCTAACATAGTGGTAGCAGATGCTGGATATGGTGCTGATAAGAATAGCTATGGATATACACAATTCCCTGCTGCCTGGTATTCCTGCTACTGGACTACGAATAAAGATGCACATAGTAAAACCAGATTCATTGACCAATGGAATGAATCTTCCAGAGAGGTAACTGTAGACAAGACCTTATCTATACAGAGGGTGCTTCACTCTATAAAGGGGCATCTTATAGGGCTGTTCCCGTGGTGCGAGAAGATTGCTATGTTTACTCAGCACCTCAAGAATACAGTTATTATGGATGAAGAGAGTGATGGACTGGTATATAGCAGAGCAACAAGAGTTGGTCCAGACCACTACTGCTGTGCTTTAGCATATGGACTCATAGGTGTAAATAAGTTGACCAACTACAATATCAATGTCAATAACTCCACATCTGTAGAGTTTATCTAACGTAGGAGGGATAAAATGCTGTATGAAGACCAGATTTATTTTTCTTTATTCATGATAGACCTGTCCATTCTTATTGTTTCACTGTGGATAATCAATAGGATTGAATCTAAAATATGGACTGACGATAGGCAGCTGCAACACCTGTTAGAGTTAGTAGGAATTCTGAAACTCATAATGTATAGCTCACTGATAGTTACCATACTCATTATCCTTGTGAAATATTTTCTAAAAATTTTCTATAAAATATAATTTGCCCACTTTACTTTTGTTATGAAATAAGTTATAATTAGGTTGAGGTAAAAGACCTCACACAAAAATCCTCATAGTTGAAAAAGGAGAGAGGACAATGGCAATCTTAACAAAACATCAAATCAGTGAACTTAATGACAGAATGTTGGGTCTTGGTGCTCCTGTACAGTTTGACGGCATCGGCTATAACAAGATTGACTTCTCCAAGATGGAGAATCTTGGTGGGAATTACCACCTTACTGACCGCCAGGCATGGTTTGTTTGCTTGACTCTGCGTAAGTACAAGAAAACTCAGCTGACTCAGTGGGCAGACGATATTGAGGAAAGCATTACTGCTTACGAAGGTGCTAAGACTGTTAAGGTCAACCCAGTAGAGGTAGTAGGTGTAAGTGATACTCAGGTTAGCCTGACTTGGACATTTGACCGTAAGGTAAGTGACCAGCTGAAAGGTAAACTGGACAACACCCAGTACAAGTGGACTAAGCCCAATGGGACTTGGGTACTGAACGTGAACTGGGGATATGCTGAGACCATCAATCAGTCTTTTGTATCCTTGGGATTGGACACTACTGCTCTGGTAAAAGCTATTCAACAGTACAACAGCCAGCCTCATACCGTTAAGGCACAGAGCAAATCTCATACTGCTACTCAGATTGTTCTGGAGGTTAGCAGACTTCCTAAGTCAGTGGATACCATCCAGATTAAGAGTGCTTACGACAAGGTATTGGTAGCTGCCTTCAAGTCTATTCCTAATATGTTCTGGGATAACAAGAAGCAGGTGTGGAACTGCTATATTGAGAATACCGCTAAGTTGTATGATGCACTGCCTGATGGAGTAGTTGCTGACCAGTTGAAGCCTTGGGCAGACCTCACCAGGAACTGGAACAAGAAATACAACCTATTAGACCTCAGCAAGCTCAACCTGAAATTCCAGCCATACTCCTTCCAGCCTGAAGATGCTCAGAGATTGATGAACCTCCAGACTGGTCTGAACGGAAATGAAGTAGGTTGCGGTAAGACCTTTGAGCAGGTTATCATTGGTGAATCCATCCCTATGAAGAAACTGGTTATCTGCCCACCTACTCTTAGAGTAAACTGGGAAAGAGAGATTCATATGGTGAACGCAGATGCTGAAGTACATATTCAGTATTCTGATAAGCCTTACAAGTCTGTTGACGGCTGGAACATCATTGGTTATCATAGCCTTGATAAATTCCAGAAGCAGTTGGAGAAAGAGCAGTATCAGGTTATCATGATTGATGAGGCTCACTTCATCCAGGCAGTTAACAATTATGGCAATCCTGACAGCAAGAGAGCACTCGCAGTACTGAGATTGGCTGCTACTAGCCAGTATGTATTTCCTATTACTGGTACTCCTAAGACCAACAGAAACATCAATCTGTACAATATTCTCCGTGTTATCCGTCATCCACTCGCCCGTGGTAATTGGGCATTCCAGAATTACGGCAAGTATTTCTGCGATGGACAGAAAACTCAATGGGGTTGGGACTACACTGGTAACAGCAATGATTCCGAACTTAATGAGCAGTTGAAGCCTGTAATGGTTAGACATCTGAAGAAGGATGTACTGCCTCACCTGAAGAAACAGCGTCAGGCTATTCCTGTAAGCGTAAACCTGTCTGAATACCGCTATCTCATCAGTGAGTATCTCAGGACTAGGAAGAACAAGAACAGTGAAGCATTGGTACAGCTCAACAGAGCAAAGCAGGTTGTAGCTATTCAAAAGGCTCAGGAGTCCATAGCATTCGCTCAGGACATCATTTCTCAGGGTAAGAAGGTTGTTATTGTAACAGCATTCACTGAGGTAGTTGCTCAGGTTGAGAAGGCAATCAAGGGTTGCCTGAAGATTGTTGGTGGCATGAGCGATAAAGCTAAAAACGCAGCCATTGATGAATTTCAGCATGGTACGGCTCAGGCTATTGTAATCAACATTGTAGCTGGTGGTACTGGTGTAACTCTGACTGCTGCTAACACGATGATTATCAACGATATTCCTTGGACTACTGGTGAATTGGAACAGGCAGAAGGACGTATCTGGCGTGGTGGTCAGAAGGAAACTGCTATGATTTACTACATTATGGCAGCTGACTGTGAAATGGATGAAAAGTTGATTGATACTATTGTTTACAAGTCTCAGACTATTAATGCAGCTGTGGACGGTGGTGTTGGTGAAGAGTTAGACCTCAGAGCAATTTTGGAGGCAGAACTGTAATATAGTAAATGGCTGAGGCACACTGCTATCAGCCATTTACTTTTAGAAAACAAAATAAATTTACACATAATCTGATATGTACTTTTGTTAATTTAAGGAGGTGGGTAAGTAATACCATACTAAGCATATATTATTACAGAGACATGTATCCAAATTCATTTATAATAGGAGGGTAATAATTATGATAACACAGTTTGTAAACAATGGTACAGACTTAGAGGTGTTGAATAAGTCCTATGAGTCTATGCCTATGGAACAACAGGAAGAACTTGCTAAGGCATTGAAGAAAGATGGTCTTGTACTGGTTGATGTACAGGTAAATGGCAAGCACGGCGTATATACTCGCAAGCAGTGGAAGAAAGCTAGTGATGTAAAGAAGAATGAAGGAAAATCATCTAACCAGCTGAAAGATGTTCCACAATCTATCTTAAGAGCTAAGATAATTAGTGATACCATAGGTGCAGAATCACTAAATGAAGCACTTGAAGATGCTAATAAGAAAGTGTCAAAAGTATGGAGTTATGATAAAGGTAAAGGAGAAACAGAGGTATATCAAGTAGGAAACAAATTAGGTGCTACAATTTTTGATGGTGATAAGACTACTTATTTCATAGCTGATGGTTCAAATCCTAAAACTGCTGTTTGGACTGTTTTAGGTAATGATAGCAAAAACTATGAAGCTATGGAGAGTTGGATTTCACAACTTAAAGAGGGAAAGGAAGAGAAAACAGAAAAACAGGATAGCAGTAATTCATATCCAGACTATGTGAACAAAACTAATGTTGGAGTACCTAAAGCACACAGCTCATCCTATTTCTCTGAGAAGAAGGCAATTGAGTTTGCTAAGCAACTGCATGATAATGGTGCTACTAATATTGAGATTAGCAGTACTAAAGATGGATTCAATCAGACTCAGTATCGTGTTGCTTGGGACAAGGAAGAAAAGAAGCAGAGTACTCAAAAGAATACAGATAAATCATCTGCTAATATATCACAAAAAGATTTAGATGAAGCTACATCATTTCTTGGGGATAAAGATAAAAGGTCTTGGTATTATGTACACACACCACAGGAATTTAAGTCTGGTAGTTTAAAGTTTGGTTCTACCATTACTATGGCTATTGATGATATCATGAGACCTTTAACCAGTAAGGAAAAACGTGACCAAGTAACAGTGAATACAGTAGTAGCATATTTACAAGAACGCTACAGTAAAACTGGTGGAGTGTTAGGTAAAATCACTAAAGATGATTTAAAAGATATTCAGGGTAATTTGGATAAGTACCGTGATGGAAAGTTGTGGGGAGTAAAATACCATAACGGAAAAGATTCAAATGGTAATGTTATTGGTGATAACCAAGCTAAGACTACCAAGAAAGTAGCTGATACTTCAAAAGCTAAACAGAATTCTTCATCAGATTCATCTAAAATAACCAACATTAAACCTACTAAACCTACACATGGTACTTATGCTGCAGAATCTAACCTAATGAATGATGAAGGTGAAATAGACCAAACTTATACAGGAAAAATAAATGGTGAGGAAGTAGAAATATATAGAGTGGGAGATAAATTGCTTGCTGCTTATGTAGATGACGATGGTAATGAAATTTTTTACACTTCTTCAGGAAAAGACCCAAGTAAAGCAAATTGGGAAAATATAGGTGAAGATTATGATAAAGCTGGAAAACACTTAATTAGTGGGTTGTCCAAGGATTCGTCTAATGTAAGTGTTCCTAAGACTAAGGCAGACATCCAAAGCATGCTTGCTTCTGGTAAGTCCAGAAATGATATTATTGAGTTGGCTAAGAAGTCAGGCATCAGCTGGAAGGAAAATGACCATAAGGATATTAACTGGATGAGGTGCTGCATGGCTTTAACCAAAGTGCCATCTGCTTCTACCACTAACACAAACAGTGAATATAACCCAAAGAATACTACACCTCCTGGTCGTACAAAATTTAATGAAGTAGCAAAAACTCTGTCGGAAAAAACTCATCCAGATGATGTTAACTACTTGGTTAACCAAGTTGATGATGTGTCCGTTATCAAAAAGCTCAATGACTTGCTTGGTAGGGTAGACAATAAGGAGGGATACCCAATAAAGGGTAAAGAAGGAATCAAATACAAAGATGCTTCACCAGACGTAAAGAAAAAGTTTGTTGGTATACTTAAAGAATACGTAAAAAGCAAATAAGGAGTGAGTAATAATGGAACTGCATCCATTCACCAGAGCAGCAGCCTTGGCTGTTCTCATAGGAAATGATTTTTGGTACATGCATCTGTATGCTAAGGATGAAGACTTCGATAAATCACATCAGCTTACTGAACATTACTATGACAGGTTGGGTTATGAAGGTGATGAACTCATGGAATTGTCCATAGAAGTTGGTGCTGAAGTATTCAATCCTTCTGAGGTAGGCAAGTGGATACCAGAGTACGTACCTGAATCCGATAAGGCTTATAGCTACACAACCATTGTTGCCAAGGCTCAGGATAAGCTGAATACATACTTGGATGCTCTAAAAACCATGAGGAATTCTACCAGTAGGACAGACATACAGAGCAGACTGGATGAGTGCCTGAGATACTGGGAGAAGGAAATCAACTACAAGCTGTCAGCCAGAGCAGGACAAATCTCTAATGCCCCTTCTATGTTGGTTGGTTTTGTTAATACAGGCATCGATAACGAACTGGCATACAAATTCTCTGACTAGGAGGGATAACAGTGTTTATTCCAGACGAAAATCTGATGAAATCACTGTCCAACCTATCTAAGTCATCTAGCCTTGTACAGAAAGACGTAGTTGTACATGGTAAGCATGGCACTTTCACCAGAAAGCAGCTGGTGCGTGTAGGCGAAGATAGTAAGGATAAAACGCATTCAATTACAAAAGAGGTAAATGAGTATCTCAAGAACGGCAACGCAACACAAACGGTAGACTTAGCTAGAAAGTTAGACACTTTGCCTAAAGGGACTGTGATAACTACAGGTGAGGTATCTACTGAGTTTGTGACAGGTAAAACCACTCCTATAACAATAACCCACTCTGGGAACGGATACTGGAAGCGAGAACCATTTGGTGGGCTAGGCAAGAACCCAGAAAAGTCCTCATATAACGTGATTGATAAATGGCTTCAACCAGCATCAAACAAAAGTCAGTTCAATCTAGTTATTACGACACCTAAAGAGGACAAAAATGACACGAAGAAACCTGATGATAAGCAGTCTTCACTCAGTACTTTCTTTCAAACTAAATCCAGCAATCCAAAGCATGATGTAACTAAGATATTGGTAGATGGACACAAGAGAAAAGACATTATGGCTGAAGCCAAGAAAGCAGGCATAACTTGGAAAGAATCAGATAAGGAAGGTATTAACTGGATGCGTGCTTCCATGGCTATTCAGAAGCATATCAGTCAATCTGCTAATGATGCTCAACAGCACAAGGCTACAAAGGCTCAACCTGCTAGTTCTTCAGTAAAATCTGAAATCAATGAGTTATTGTCTAAACATAGTAAAGAGAAGGTCATTGAAGCAGCCAAATTCATAGGAGTATCCTGGACTGAGGCTGATAATAAAGGTATCAACTGGATGAGGTGCGCAATGTCCTTGAATAAGGCAATAGCTGATGATTCTAGCATAAAAGACAAGCTCAATAATGCTCTGGAAGTAAATAGTAGTAAGAGTGACACCAATGTATCTGCTACCAGTGACGTAGCTAAGAAGGCAAAGCAGTTTCTTGATGAAGCCATACAGAAATTCAAAGGTTACACTAAGGGTGCTGTGGATGTCCGTATTGGTACAGGTAAAAAGTCCTATGGCGGAAAAGGTAATGTCCAGCAGGCTGGGCCAGTATCTGCTCCCAAGGTAGAATTGAAACCAGATAAGGAATTAGAGAAAGAACTGAAAACACAGGCTTTGGCTAGTGGCTTCACAGCAGTTCAGTTCACCACCAGGTCTAAGACTAGGTCATACACCAACGTCAGAGGACAAATAGTTAAGGAAACTACTAAGGAAAGATTTGCTATTTTCCATAAAGCATAATAAAGGAGGAAGATTATCATGTTCAAGATAAAGCGTTGGAATAACAAGTATGGAAATGCAGCTAAGTTTGTTGTTTTCGATGAGAAAGCTAGTAAGTATGCTGAGTTTTCACCATCTAATCCCAAGGATATTGCTTGGGTGTCTAATGACATCACTAAGAATCCAGAGTATAAGTCTTGGGATGACTGGAAGGATGAGCCAGTAGATAATCTTGGTGATATCATCATGTAAAGGACTGATAGGTGATGCATTTTATAGACAACCAATCAGACATCAACACTATCAATTTCCTGTCTAAGTCTATACCAATGGAAACCATGGAAAAGGCATTAAATAGAACTGGTCTTGTACAGAAGGAGATACAGTACAAGACCAGTACAGGAAAGATAGCTACTAGGAAGCAGTGGGTGAAAGCAGGAGAGGAACAGACTGTTGTCAAACCTCCTAAGAAGCAACCCAGACCGCAGGTTGAGGCTACTGACCACAACATAACGGAAAAGACTGCTCACCTGAAACCTCTACAGGAAGGAGAAAAACTGCCTGACTACTTTACTGGAGAGCACGCAGTACCTCCTAACTGGAGGAAGGTTATGTACAGTCCAGACCCAAATGCTAATCTGTTAGCTATAGGTAAGGATGGACAGAATAGAACTGTATACTTGTACCATAAGGATTTTGTAGCTAGCAAATCCAACGAGAAATTTAGCAGAGTCAGGAACTTATTGAAAAACCGTGACAATATCCTTATTTCAATTAAGGAGTTAAAAGAATCCAATCCAGAGGTGTCTGACTGCCTTAATCTTATATTCCATATGGGTACTAGACCTGGCAGCACAGCAAACACCAAGTCACTGAAAGAAGCACGTGGTGCTACAACACTGAAGGGTGAGAACGTGGTTGTAGAAGGTGACGATGTATACCTAGATTTCACAGGAAAGAAGGGTGTAGCACAGCGTCACAAGGTTAATGATTCCTACCTGAAAACCATGCTAGTACAGCGTAAAGAGAAGGCAGGAGACAATGGTGACCTGTTCAATACCACGGATGACCAGCTTAGAAAAGCACTGAAACCTCTTGGACTTCATCCAAAAGATTTACGTACTATGTTAGCCACTCATATGGCTAAGCAAATGCTCAAAGACCTTCCTGTAGCGAATAACGCAAAGGAAATGACTAAACTACGTAATCAAGTAGGAGACAGAGTCTGCTCTGTACTGGGTAATCAGCGTACAATGGCTTTGAATAGTTATATAGACCCAGAGGTATTCATAGCTCACAGCCCAGACGGTATGAGTGACTGGAAGTCAAATCAAGCCAAGAAGAAGGTGAAATAACATGACTTTAGATAACCTTACACCTGAGCAAATGGCTCAAATGATGAAAGATTCTCTAAAACAACCTACAAAACCTATGACACAAGAAGAGAAAGAACAGGATGACGCAGAGCATGGTTATTTCCAAGAACCAGAACAGGAGTAACGTAACATTGCGACATGTGAATCTTTGAAAACTTTACATAAGTCAAAATTGAGGGCATAGCTTTATATATGGCTATGCCCTTTATTTTTATCTACTGGAACTGTGGATATGTAGTAAAATCACATCATGAAATACTTGACCGAAAATTTTTTTCGGTTGCCTTTTTTAAGGTAAATGAGTAAAAAGTAAATAACCTTTATTTAATAAAAATACTAAGTTTATTGTAAAAGAAAAATAATTAACCTTCTTTTTTACTAACGTAAAAAAGAACAGCAATTGCTGTTTTTACATGTGAATACTTGAATCTTTTTCATAAGTTGGAAAACTGCTATGTAAACCTCAGAAAATTCTATGAATAAATGATGCACGTTATGTAGGTTTCTGATTCATTAGTCCTTGTAAAATGTACAGTTTTTACTTGAAAAATTTTATAGAAATTTTATTTTTTCCACTTTACTTTTGGGATGAAAAGAGATATAATGTTTTTAGGAACATATAGCATAAACCACAAAGCAGTTGAGTTAAAAGGAGAGATTGCTATGAAGAGTACAGAACTGAAGGAAAAGTTGGATAACACAGTTATGGAAAATAACTGGAGAGTAGTTATCTATGATGATTCTATGAACACAGGTTGCACAGCAACTAAGGTATTCATGGACAACCTTAACAAAGCTACAGCTAAGAAGATTGAGAATCATATGAATCACAAGATGGAAGAGACAGAAATGTTTGATATCAACTATGTAGCTGAAGAAGCAAAGAAGAATGCAAAAGAAATGAGTTTTGTACCTTCTTACCTGAAGAATTTCTACTGTATGACCACTGACATGGTGGGAGTGAATTAAGATAGGAGGCAGCAGCATGAAAAAGCCTAAATTGTATGATGAGACTAAGCAAGTCATTCCTGAGACAATTCAAGTGGGAGACTATCTGAAATACATAGGTAGTGGTGAGACTCAGGGTGAAAGGCTAGTATTGTTAGTACGTAACATCAAGACCACTAAGGCGAAAGGAATTACACTCTATCATTTCAATTCTGATAGTCACTATAGATTAGCTTGTAGGAGTGATAAAACAGTTGAGAAGTACATCTGATGCAGAGTGACACACAGTCGAAAGCCCCTAGTAATGCATCACAACTACTACAATCCATCTGCAGGTTATCAAGTGCAAAAGGAGAGATAACTATGAAAGACTATAAAAACCAGATAGCTGAATTGAAAGCAGACGTACACACCATCTGGAAACTGCAATGTCAAAACCTATACAACAGCAAAAACCTTGGAGCATTGGCTGTACGTGAGTGCCTTCAGAATAGCATTGACGCTATAAGGACTGCTGAGAAGAACGGTGATATTGCTCAGGGTGATGGGTACATCAATATTAGCTGGGAAGGAAGCAACCTCATCATTGAGGATAATGGAGTAGGGATGAACCTTCAGACCTTACACGACAAGTTTTTAACCCTTGGTGGAACCACTAAAGGTGATGAGAGTAATGTAGGTGGATTTGGATTAGCTAAATCAGTTATTCTTGGATGCGGTAGTGGGTTTAAGGTAGAAACACAGGATAATGTATTTACCAATGAAGACCTTGGTGTTAATCCCATACAGAAGCAGGATTACAGACAAGGTACACGTATAACTCTGAAAAATGTACAAGTTGGTAAGGGTAAGAGCATAGAAGATGATTCAGATAGATTTAAGTACGCTGTATATGATTATGTATTTACCAGCCAGATTCCTGAAGACATTAAGGTCACTGTAAATCATAAGGACTATAACTCCTATAAGAGATTTGTTCAGACTTCTTCTACCAGACGTGCACCTGCTGTATTTAACATCGGGAAAGACATCATACCTAAGAACACTAAAATCAGAGTAAACGTGTATAAGACCAAGAATGATTCCTCTGGATACTTGTATGTTAGACTAAGAGGATTGACTCAATTCAAACAATACCTTAGCTGGAATGCTACTTTCCACGTAGTACTTGATATAGACACCAAGTTAGACCCACGTGACGTAGATTACCCATTCAGCACTAACAGAGAAGGGCTGAAAGCACAGTATCAGGGTATTCTTTCAGCTATATCAGATAAGGTTAGTCAGTCACCCATTGCTATCTCAGACCACTCTAACTACAGGGAAACCTTCTATGATAACAAGACCAGCAATGCTGAGCGTAATAGAGTAATTGCTTCTCAGTTGATTTCTAAGGACTTGATGAAGGCTGCTAATACCGTATCTAAGGCAGTAGCTGGTATGATACCACAAGGAGGTTACACTATTCCTTCAGTAGCTGAGAAAATTCAGCAACTAAATGAAGTTGTAGAGAAGGTAGCCCATGAATGTGGCAGAACTAAAGACGAAGTGGTTAATGGTTTAAGCATTGAAAATCTTCAGTCTTTGAACAATCCATTGGATTATTCTTGGATTGTATGGCAAGACAAGGATACTCAGGTTAAGAGGATAAACGGCAACACTCAGGTTGGCTTTATATTGGCTTGGGATAGCATCTTGAGATTGATGGCTAGTAATTCTCCTGAGTTGAATGGAAAGACCTTCTACCCTGGCATTATCATTAGGAAAGACTACATGGGATTGTGCTTAGAAAAGAACATAGCTTCTTGTGGCACTAGACACTACATTATGATGAATCCATACTTGATTCCTAATGACGATGACTTGTCTATAGCCTTATATTTGATGAACTTGGCATCACACGAACTTGCTCATTTAGCTTGTGGAACATATGAAGCTCACGGTGAGACCTTCTCATATACCAGAGAATCCATCATGAACCACAATTTGGTTAACGTGAATGCTGTAATGAAGATGCTGCGTAGCATGGGATTTAAGAAACTTCTCAATAAAGTAGAGCAGAAGAAGCAGTCTGATGACTATTCTTATTACAACTTGGATGACTTGATTGATATGGCTAATAACAAAGGAATAGATGTAGATTACTTGCATAGTAAGTATAGCAACCAGCAGATTTTCCGTATGAGACTAATAATGGCTATCAAAAAGACAGCTTAATAATGATTTGGCGGCAGAGTGTACTGCCGCCTTTATTTATATTATTTACTATATGTGTTTGAAAGGTGTGGGAAAGATGCCTAAAATTATAATTGAATCCTCTGATAAGAGAGATACACAAGTAGATATAGAGGAAAAGCTAGAAAAGGCAATGTCTGCCATTAGAGAACAACGTGAAGGAAAACAATTTACAGACAATTTTCTTAGGGAAACTAAGGAGAAAGCTGATGTAGTAGTCAATAAGTTGTTTTCTAACATGGTCAAGGAAATCAATGAAGTACTAGCGAAATGAGGGAAAACCCATGGGAATTAACTTTGTAGATAAAGGCTCAGACTTGGCTCTAGTCAATCTTCTTCATGAAGATTACTTGAAAAAGTCATTTCATCGTGAAGGATTGACTCCAGTTAGGGTGTCTGTTAATGGAAAACATAGTAATTACACTACTACTGTTTATAAAAATTTAAATGAACACAGCAAGCATAACAGTAAAAACAAGCCTAGAGTCAATCCTAATAAGAATAAGAACGCCACTAGTAAGCTACAGAATAAAGACTTTATGTATATGAATACAGCTACTGGTGACGTATTATCACTGGATGAGGTAAAACGTGAGTATAATCAACTTCCTGAAAAGGAAAAGAAATCACATAAAACTCTTGATAGTTACCTAAAATCCACTTATTTTATTTCAAATGGAACTAACAAAACTTGCGATATGTATAGGATTGCTCATGGCAAGTATACTAAGGAAAGAACACAGGCAGTCCATGAGCCTATAGTACAGGATTATTTATCTAAAGCACAGGATGCTCCAGAAGGTACTCCACCAATACTTTTCTTGTATGGTGGTGGAAGTGGTGTAGGCAAGTCCACAATAGTCAACTCTATAGTGAAGCCTATGTCTGATGAGTTAGGGATAAACTTACTCAAAGTAGACTGTGATGACATTAAGGAGTTGCTTCCAGAGAATGAAATGTTTATGGCTCAAGATGAGAGTACTGCTGCTGGTAGACTGCACAGAGAATCTTCAGATATAACCAATAAGGTAATAGATGAGCTCACTAAGGCTAAAAAGTGCTTTGCATATGATGGTTGTATGGGAAACACTTCTAAGTATCAGAAAATTATCAACAAAGCTAGAGAGAACGGATACTACATACAAGTTATAGCAGTAGACATTCCAGTAGATATGGCTATTACTCGTGCTAAATCAAGGAACAGAAAGATTGATGACGCTATATTCCATAAGACTCATACAGCTTTTGGAGATAATTTTTTGGATATAGCAGGGATGGCTGATTCGTTTGCATTGTATGATAATTCTCAGGATAGTAATTTGCCACCTACATTAATTGTAGATGATATTGGAATCCATAATGAAGAACTCTATAAGCGTTTTATTATGAAAACAGATGGGGAGGCACAAATATGAGCACTAAGACCTTTAATAAAGAAAACATTGTAGCCTTGCGTAAGAAATATGAGAAAAACCCTGTTCAGCAAGATTTTGCTAACGACAAGTCAGTGTTTGAGTTTCCAGATGATATAACTGATGAGGAATTGGATAAACATATTGAACGAATGAAATCACAATAATAGCTGGGGGAGATAAATTATGATAAGGGATACAGATGTTGCTTCCTATCTTATAGACAAGGCTAAGTTAGACCTAATGGGTGATGGACATAACCTGGAAAAAGCACAGAGAGATTATTCTAAGTTAGTAAAGGTGCGCAGACCAGTAACACGTAATGGTAAGACCTTTATGCAGAATATATGGGTGCTGCCAGGTCAGGTTAAGTCATCAGATGTGGTTCTTCAGAACAAACAAAATGTGATTCCTTCTCTTAGCAGCATCACTAAGCCATTGGCTGGTATTCTGGATATGAAGTATTTTGCTGCTTTGGAGAACACTGATAGAACTAAAGCAATGGATTACTTGAAAAACCTTGGATTTACTTGGAAGGTAAATAGCAATCCTAGTATAAACTGGATGTGGGCTAAGAGTGCTCTTAATAAATTCCTGAATGCTAATCCTTCTTTCAAGGACACCGCAGGTTCAATTTCTGGATTGGTAGGAGGTCAGATTCAGGTTACTTCTCAGGCAACCAACGTAACAACGCAAATTGCTCAAAATAAGACACATTCTACGGTGAATACGGCAACCATGATGTCTTCTTTTACGCCTCAGCAGCAGGCAGAGATTAATGCTTGTGCTAATGGCAAGGAAAAATTTTCTAAGATTCGTGAAATTCTTGGTAAAGATGGAGTGGTATCTTGGGCGAAGGCTAATGGTATTACTTGGAATGAACATGCTCATGATGCTATTAACCTTATGAGACTTGGTATGGCTGTTAGAGAACATTTTGATGCCATAGATGGAACAGTATCTCCTGGTCCAGTAGCTAAGACTCCTACTAAGAAACAGTCTACACCTGCTGCTCCACAAGTAGACCCAGATGAGCTGCCTGTACCTGCTAACGCTACAGAACGTACTAAGAATTTGATTAAACATATAAATAACATGACCAGTGTAGCTGAGATTAATGATTGCACTAAGATGGGCATGGTTCCAGAAGATGATGTAGCTAAGTCATTTATTATTGAGAAATTCCTTCCTTCTTTTAAGTCATGGGTAGGTGGGGATGCTCCTAGGTCTGTCAAGGACAAGTGGATAAAGGACACTGGTAATAGTGCTTCTTCCATAAAAACTTACGCTAAAACCTCATATGATTGGGGTGAGAGAGCAGTAGATACCATGAAATTGGTTGGTTATAAGAAGTCAAATGCTGCAATGTGTATGAGTAATGCATTTAGTGGATTTTCAATGGGTAAATTGATTTCTCCAAGGCAGTATATGAATTTTAGTGGTCATTTTAATGCTTTTGGTAAACTTGGTCAGAATGTCGAAAGACCATTTAATATCATTGAAGACTTGAATGATGCTTATTCTGATTACGTTACTGATGATTACTTGACTCCTAATGGCAATTATTATCCTACTAATTTGGGATATACAGGTAAAGACCCATCAGAGTATTTGAAGAGGTATGATACAGAGAAAGAAGGATTTGTAAGATACCTAAGAAAAGTACAAAAATCTGACCATTCATTGAGTGCTACGGCTCAGGAAATGATAGATACCTATGATGAGACCATGAAGCTGGTTGGATGCAATCCTAATATGCTGCAATATATACGTAAGTATGATTGGGAAGATAATCCACAAGTTACATACGATACTTCTGACTTTAATCAAAGGAGTATTGGTAATATACATCCAGAAGATATGAAGAAAGCAGTAGAAATCATAGAATTACAGTACAACACTGTTATTTCTGAAATGCAAAAGGCAGGTTATTCTCAGAAGATTATTCATGATACTCTGCTTAGTAGGTGGAGTGCAAGTGACTTGAATGCTATATATGTAGTAGATGGGCATAGCTATAGGTCTAATGTAACTGCTACTATAGATGTTACTGCTTCTTTGCCAGATGAAGCTAAACAATGGAACTATGCTGCATCAAAATATGCTTATTATCGTTTCTGTAAGGAAAATGGACTTGAAAATGATAGTAAGTATGGAGAAGAAGCATATAATTGGGTAGAACAAGCAAAGCAGATTGCTAACCTTGATAAAGCTACTTATGACAAAGTACATAGTAACCTGAAAAAGATATATGGATTCCAAGATGACAATGGGGTAACTCAGCCTATAGATAATAAAGATTATGATTCTATTTGGGCTAATGCTATCTTAGCTAGGGACACCTTTAGTATGCATCACATGATGGCTGTACAGGCTAATAAGAATCCTAAGAGTCCTTTGAATAAGGCTGGTAATGAGTACCAAGGTAACTATGATTATTATAGTGGCACAGCCATGAAAGACGATGACAAAAAGCGTTTAAGGCAGTATGGTAATTTATCCTATGGTCCAAGAATAAATGAGTACACTGCCCAGGAACTTTCAGATAAAATTCAGAGTCAGCTTGATGATGCTCCTATTGTAACGTCCAAGTACATTGAAAACTTGCGTAACTACTATGCCACTCAGGCACAGGGACAGTATCCATCTGTTGATGACTCTATTGTAGCAAAGCAAGCAGACCAAGATACTATGTGGAAGGATGACTACAATAAGGAGAGCAATGAAACTCCATCTAAGGATATAGCTTACATGGTATACACCCAGATGGCAAAGCACATTCCTAAGATGACTGAATCTGCTAATTTGGAACAGAAACTTAACAAAAACTTTGATTATGTTCCGTTTGATTTCTCTGTCAATGTACAACCAAGGTTTAATAAGCCTAAGAAAACTGCTACTAGCACTGCAACTAAGTCAGACCTTAGAAAAGCCAGAGAGGAATTGCTAAATAAGGCTAAGTGTAGCATAGGTACAGAGGATGATGCTACATCTTTGAACATGAGAAAAGACTTCCTGAAGCGTTGGGATTATAAAGCAGGGGAGAAAACACCTGATGGAACAGTAATGAGTGGTAGAGTACATTCTGGTCCAAACGCACCTCATGGTGACCAGAGGGCTTTGTTTAACTCCAGATTCTTTGCTGTAAGAAATAGTGTCTTTGAAGATAGGTTCAATAAAGAGCATGAAAGACTGAAAGGTGCTTCTACTGACTCTAAGACCTATACTCCACTGGAAGTATTCCATGGCACTTCATATGGGTGCGTTCCTAACATCCTAGGACGTGAGGGAGGATTCTTTATGGGAAGTAGCTACACTAAGTCTGGTAAGATGCTTGGAAATGGAGTCTATGTAGCTAATAAGGGTGGTAAGGTTTCAGTCTATGTTGGTAATTCTTCATACGCTAATCGTCATAGTAATATAAGAACTGATGAAGCAGATGGAATTATAATGTGTCTTACAATTATGAGAGGTGAGAACTCTAAGTCACGTAGTGCTGGATTTTACGGTAATAGCTCAGACCCATCACTCACTTCTTTGTCTCAAGATGCTGGTTCATTGAATGACTGGGAAATGGCTGTAAAGCGTAATGAGTTAGTGTTCCCGCATCACTTTGTGGATATTTCCAGTAGGACTATTGGTGAGAACGTAACACGTGACTCAGTTACAAAAGAATACAAAGACAAGATAAACGGCAACACTTATGATAGGTATGGAACTCTTAAAGGGATGAAATAGGAGGTAGTTAGCAATGACGAAGAAACTTATCAGACACATCAACTTTATTGGCCACGAAATCAATCAGTCTATAGAGGATGGCTATCCTGAGTCTGACAGAGAGGTTTACTGTAAGAAACTTCATACTATAAAAGAGCCAGATGAGGCAGATTGTATGAACTGTCCTTACTTTGGTGGTATGGGTCAGGGAACTGCTCATGAGTGTGTATGGGAAGAGCCAGTAGACATTAGCTCAAAATTGGTTAGATATATTGAGCATAAAGACAGACAGAAAGAAATGATGCGAGTATCCGAAATGATTGATGCTGGTGTCATACAGAAGGGGTAATAGAATATGGCAACAAGACTTACAGCAGCACAGATACGTCAGATAAAAGGCATAATCAGTAATCATATGGAAGTCTTGGGTCAAATTATAGTAGGGGAAGGTAAGCCTTCCCCTGCTTTACTTAGAAAACTAGGACTGCCCAAGGAACTGACGTCTTTAGTGACAACTGCATACAAATATGGAAAATTAAGCATATTACAGGGTAAAGACCTATCTACTATGAGTGCTTCAGAAGTACAAAATCTTCTGAGAAAGATTCAGCTTACACCAGCACAGCAGCAATCTATAGAGCAGATAAAGCTCAAAGCCCAGACTAACATAGACTCAATTAGTCAGCGTATCACCTCTACAGTAATGAATGCTGCCTTACAGTCTGACTTACAAATGTGGCAAGCTATTAAGGAAGTAATACCTGCTGCTATAGAGAATGACACCCCAAGGTATAAGGTCATCCAAATGCTCAGGGAAAAGACTGGTGATATGGCCAGGGATTGGCACAGAGTAGCACAGACAGAACTCTGGGATGCCAAGCTACAAGGTGAAGCTGAAGCTATTTTAGACAAGAAAAGTCCATTATCATCAGCTGGTAATGAGACATTAGTCTACAAGAAACCTGCTCCGAACGCATGCCCAAAGTGTAAGCAACTGTATTTAGAGAGTGATGGTGTGACTCCTAGGGTATTCAAAATCTCAGAACTCATGGCTAACGGTAACAATTACAATAAGAAACAGGCAGACTGGAAGCCTACTCTTGGCACACTTCACCCAAATTGTATGTGCACTTTGAATGTAAAACCACCTGATACAGAATTTGATTCACATGGAAACCTTATTTATAAACCACGCAAGTAACAATATTACATATGTAAAGGAAAGGAGGGTGGATAATGGCTGTAAAAGTAAAGTTAGTTGGAGCACCTGTATCTCATTCTGCTCCCAACACTAAGATTATAAAATCTAACAGTTATTCTTCCACTAATACCATAGATTTGGTGAAGGGTGTACCAGCTGAAGATTTGAAGGCATACTATGAAAATCCAATAAGAATGGCGTCAGCTATGAATTATAAGGATAAGCCGTCAAGTCTTTCTTACAACATATTGTATCAGATGAGCGTAAAGAATAGTGTTATTGCAGCAGTCATCAACACACGTGTTAATCAGGTATCAACTTTCACCAAGCCTAAGAGGTTTTCCACTGATGGAATAGGCTTTGAGGTACGTCTCAGAGACCCACAAGCAGTACCTACTGAAGAGCAGCAGGAAGTCATTAAGTCATTAGAAATGTTCCTAGAGAACTGTGGTTATAAGAACGACAATGACACTGATGATTTTGATACATTCATACGTAAGATTGTTCGAGACAGCCTTACTTATGACCAGGCATGCTTTGAGGTAGTACCAGATAGGAAGGGTAAGCCAGCTCAAATACTGGCTGTAGATGCCTCTACCATAAGGGCTGCTAGTGAGGACTATCAGGACAATACCATATGGTCTAAAAATCCTCCTAAGAAGAATGAAAAAGTATCTTGGGTACAGGTTATAGATGGTACTGTAGTAAGCTGGTTTACTGCTAATGAAATGGCATTTGGGGTACGTAACCCACGTTCCAATATAAACCTTCAGCCATATGGATTTAGTGAATTGGAACAGCTTATACACCAAATCACATCACACTTGTATGCTGAGGAATACAACAGTAAATTCTTCTCTCAGGGTGGTACTACTAAGGGGATTATCAATATAAAGGCTGACCCTAATGGTATAGGGAATAAGGAACAACTTGACTCATTTAAGAGGCAGTGGAGAGCACAAGTAAATGGAATGGCTGGTGCTTGGAAAACTCCAGTACTTCAAGTGCCACAGGGTATAGAATACATCAATGTGTCTCAGTCTAATAGGGATATGGAATTTAATCAGTGGATGAATTACCTGATTAACATTGTATGTGCTGTATACGCTATAGACCCAGCTGAAATTAACTTTGCTAATAATGGTGGTGCTGCTGGACAGAGCAGTGTATTTGAATCCTCTCAGGAACAAAAGCTGAAGAATTCTAAGGATAAAGGATTGAAACCTCTGTTAAGATTTGTAGAAACCATCATTAATAAGTTTGTTATTTCCAGATTTTCTGCTGAATATGTATTTTCATTTACAGGACTGGATGAGAAGTCTGAAGAGGAAAAAGCTGAGTTAGAGACAAAGCAGTCTAAGGTTTGGAAAACTGTAAATGAGATACGTAAAGAACATGGAGAAAAGCCTATAGATGACGGTGACGTAATTCTGGATTCTAGCTGGATTAACTACCATCAGCAGACACAGATGGCTGCTCAACAGCAGGAAATGATGTCTGGTGAAGGTGACGAGGGTGATGAGTACTTTAGTGAAGAAGGTAATGAGGAATATTCTGAGCCTGAAGAGTATAGTGAAGAGCAGCCATCAGAAGAAGGTTATGAAGAGGACTCTGATGAAAATACAGAAAAATCAATGTCTAAACTTATAATAACCATAGATGATTAAGATTTGTACAGTCACCTATATTATTCTATTAGTACAAGCAAAAGGGGGTGAAGAAATTGAAAAACTCTGATGTGTTTAGTTTTTGCTTGCCATTTGATGTGCTTAAATCCACCAATGCTAATTCTGATGAGTGGCGTATAGGAGGATATGCTAGTACATCTTCTGAAGACCGTCAAGGTGACGAAATAGTCCAAAAAGGTTTGGATTATGACGATTTTGTTAACTATGGCTGGTTCAATTTTGACCACCACAATGACCAGATTCTTGGTTATCCAGATAAGGATAAGTGTAAGATTGATTCTCGTGGATTCTATGTGGAGGGTACACTCCTTAAAGGAGTGGAAATTGCTAAGAATATGTGGGAAACAGCACTCGCACTACAGAAGTCTGGTGCCAATCGGAAACTTGGATTCTCTGTGGAAGGCAAAGTACTACAGCGAAATGCCCTTGGTAAGATTGTAAAAGCCAAAATATACAACGTGGCTATAACTCCAAACCCTGTTAATACATCATGCACGTGGGATGCATTAGTCAAGTCATTTACCACCAATAAGGATGACATAGAGAAGGCTTTAGAAGCAGGTCATGGTGATACAAATGGTTCAGCTATTATACCAGAATCACTGGAATCTGCATTTAAGACTTTGTCATACGCTATTGGTGATGATGAAGAAGCAAAAAACCATATGTCTGAACTTAGGAAAAAACTTCTAAACAAACAGGATATTACAAAAAGCGAATTCATACTGTATCTACAGCTCACCAAGGGGTTGTCATATGAGGCTTCTAGGGAGTTAGCAGAAACATTATCCAAGTAAAAGGAGGAAGGTAACATGCTTAATGACAAACTTTCAAAGAGTTTGGCAGACCTGGATGCCGCCGCAGATGAGCTGTTGAAAAAGTCTGCTGATGCTGAGGCGGATGAAGAGAAAGACAAGGACAAAGAGCCTGCACCAGAAGATATTGCTGATGCTGCTCCAGCCAAGGATGAAGAGAAAGAGAAAGACAAGGACTCAGAAGACAATGACCTTGAAAAATGTAGTGATAATCCTACTAAACTGACCAAGTCAGAGGAATCTGAGGAAACAAAGGATGAACCTGTTGAGGAAAAGACCGAAGAAAATAAAGAAGATGAAGAGAACTCTGAAGGCGATGACAAAGCTGAAGAGGGAGAAGATGAGGAAGACACTACAAAAGAAGATGTTGAAAAGTCCGTTAAGGATGACTTCACAGCCAATGAAAATATCAATAAGGCACTTCAGAGCAGTGAATTCCAAGCAGCCATGGTGGATGTATTGGTTAAATCTCTTAGTGAGATTGAATACAGCATGCATTCTTCTAACAAAGACCAAGAAAAGGCAGCGTCAGTGATGGCTAAGTCTATGCAGGCTGTACTCCTGAGCAATAAGTCGCTTTCAGCTGAGAATGAGGCTTTGAAGCGTAGGGTGAACAAGCTGGAGAAGTCCATTAACATGGGCTTTGATAAGGTTTTGGATGCTATTGACACTATTTCCACTGAGCCAGCTCATCAGCGTAAGTCTATGGCTAACATCAATGTACATGATAAGGATTTCAATAAGTCCCTTAATGGCTCTGGTGCTGTTGGTGGATTTGAAAGCCTTTCCAAGTCTCAGGTACTCAATGTACTGAATAATGAGCTGTACAGCGGCAATCAGTTAGTCACAGCTCAAGATATTATCTCCTATGAGTCAGGTGCTCCTTTGAGAGTAGAATTGCAGCCACTTGTTATGAGCAAGTGTAAGTAAGCCCACCAATAACCCTAGCACATAGGAACAAGAACATGTTTATTTCAGAAATTGTATAAGGAGGAATAGAAAATGTCTGTTTCAATGAATGATTATGTGGATTTTGGTCAGGGCTTTGGTACTGCTAGTGCAAGTGATGTTGCTGAACTGAATAAGGCTCTGAACACAGGGGCATATGCCCAAGCGAATGGCGTGGCTGGCCAGGTGAATGGTGCAGCACTCCAAGTTGAGTCTCTGGAGAATAGCTTGAAGGTGCTTACTTTCAGTGACCAACATGTAAAATTCTGGAAGAAGATTGCTAAGACTCCAGCTTACAGCACTGTTGAGGAATACAACCAGCTGCTTAGCTATGGCAATCAGTTCAGTGGTTTCCTGCCTGAAGGCGTGCTTCCTGAGACTGATGATAGTGAGTACAAGCGTCAGGCTTCTTTCGTGAAATTCCTTGGTACCACCAGGGAAGTCACCCATCCGATGACTCTGGTGCGTTCTGCTCATGGTGACGTTATCGCCCGTGAGAATCAGAATGGTATCCTTTGGATTATGAAGCAACTGGAGCATGCTCTGTTCTGGGGTGATAGCACTCTTGCTCAGCCTGGCAAGGAGGGTGTTCAGTTTGATGGTCTGAACAAGCTCATCGATGGCGAAAATGTGTATGACTGTAAGGGTGAAGACCTGAAGGACACTGACATCAACTATGGTGCTCAGATTATTCTGGAAAACTTTGGTACTCCTTCTGACCTGTATTTGCCATATGAGGTACTTGCTACATTCAGCAACACCTTCTTCCCGAAAGAGCGTGTCATCATGCCTACTCAGGGTGCTGGTTATCAGGCTGGTCTGGTTATCAATAAATTCCAGACTCATGGTGGTGCGGTTGAATTCCAGCCAGACCTCTTCCTGCAGAAGACAAAGCCACTTAGCAATACTGGTTCTGGTGGTACCAAGGCTCCAACTGCTCCTGCTTCTCTCACTGTTACTATTAACACTGAGGACGTGGGTGCTAACTTTAAGGCAGGTACATATGTATACAGCGTAACAGCTTGCAATCGTTTTGGTGAGTCTGTACCTGTTGCTGGTGATGCTTCCGCAGTTGTTACTGCTAGTGATGTTAAGAAGGGTGTGAAGCTGGTTATTACTAACTCTGCTTCCATGGTTGTGGCTCCAGATTACTTCTGCATCTATCGTTCTGAGAAGGATGGCACGAAGAAATTCTGTGTAGCTAAGATTCCTGCTACTTCTATCAACGCCAGCGGCACAACTCAGGTTGTTGATAAGTGTGAGATTCTTGCGAATACTTACACTGCTTTCATGGGTGAGTTCACTCCAGAGGTTATTGCCTTCAAGCAGCTTGCTCCTATCATGAAGATGGATTTGGCTCTGCTTGGTCCAGCATACCGTTGGATGATTCTCCTGTATGGTGTGCCTCAGCTGTACGCTCCTAAGAAGTGGATGAAGTTCATCAACATCAAGGCTTCTAGTGACCGTACATCTAGCACTGCTCTTTACAACAACTAAGGTTTAACACCTACAAACCTATACTCACAAACCAAAACAAGGGTACAGGGATGCCATATCCTTGTACCCTTGTTTATTTTGATGAAGGAGGACAAAAATCATGGCAACAGTACTTGGTACAACAATTAAGAATGGAAAAATAGCTACTTCTTTTGGAGTTTTCAATTTTGTAGAAGGCAAGGCTGATATACCTGATGATGCTGCTGAAAAGCTGGTGTCACTGCCTGGATTCCAGTACGAAGGTGCTCAGAATGCTCCTAAACCAGAGGAAAAGCCTGCACCTGAAGAGGAAGTCAAGCAGGAGGATTCTAACACTCAGGAGAGTAAAATAGAGCAGCCAGAGCCACAGCAAGAGGAAAAGGTTGAGGCTAAATTCGATGAGAAAGAACTCAATACCAAAAATGTAGCTCAACTCCGCAAGATTGCCAAGGACAACGGAATTGACATTGGTGACGCCAGCAAAAAGGACGAAATCATAGCTATTCTGATGGCATAACAATCTGAATACTGTATGATAACCTCCCATATTATCTTAGTATGGGAGGTTATTTTATAAAAGGAGGTAGAGTAATATGAAGCCTTTAGGCACAACAGTAACACCTATTACTCCAGAGGAAGAGCCATTTCTGCTTAAACCTATTCCTGCTAATCTTCATGACGTAGCAGGAGAAGTACACGGAGACATCTTATACTCTATGTATACTCTGTCTAGTACAGTAATTGATAGAGACATAAATGTTTCCTTGATTACTACAGACCTTATTCAGCACACTGCTGGTAATGGGGTTAAGGGTTTTTGGATAGGAATTGGCATTGACTCTAGGCTCATAGACAACTCTAAGGTGTATATATCTTGGGGTGACTTGACAGACGAACAAACATTGTCTATGGAAACTTCTGAACCAGATAGCGAACAAGAGGTAGATGGTGTAACATACAAGACCTTCTACTTTAATGCTGGTAACGCATCTAACCATGAGAACAAAGCAACCATAATTGTAGACTATGAAGGAGTGCACTACCATTATAAACTGGATTTTGCTGCTGTAGGAATGAAGGTAGGTAATAATCTGGACGATGTCATTTGGGATTCTGTTACTGTACAAGCAGTCAAGGATAAATACTTGTTCGGTATAGACTTGTCTGACGCTAATGGTAATCCACTCCCAGAGAATTTGTTTATACATTATCTTAATGCTTCAGTGGATTACTTACAGAATCTTCTGGATATAGTTATATCTGAGACTGAGTTTACAGAGAAACATGATTATATCAGGAATGACTACCAGAATTGGGGCTTTATTCAGCTTGACCATAATCCTGTTAAGAAGGTTAAGAGGTTGAACCTTACTTATGGCAATAGACCTTCTATTGATATACCTTTGGATTGGATACAGCTGGACAAGTTAACAGGTCAAATTACACTGTTCCCGTCTGCTGGTTCTGCTAATAGTCTTATTATAGGACAGACTGGAATGTTATTTGGATTCCAGAGTCAATGGGACTATGCCCCAATGCTTTGGGAAGTGGAGTATGTGGCTGGGATTGATGATAAAGATAAGAACATGCCATTTAATCTTATACAAGAAGCAGTGTTCAAGAGAGCATCAATGGGTATCCTAAATGTTTGGGGTGGAAAGTACAATTATCGTAATGTAGCCTAGATATTGTATTCGCCCTCCACAGTGAACCTGACAAGTAGACTGTGGTAATAAAGTGAGGAAATAAGCTGGAAGGGTTTGGCTATCCTTATCAGAGAGTGAAGGCTGGAGGTAAAATTTCAGTCAACCGCAACGCATAGGTAGTGAAACTGTAGTTGAGATACTACAGAATATAATCTACCCAAGAGACCTCACTATTGGTCAGGACAGCATGCAAAATGCTGTAATAAAAAGCTATGCTAGACTGAGTTGGAATTAACCAACTGATGAAAATGAGGGAAACCTCCAGAGTTCAGGATAAAAAGCCTGAAGATAATAACTATCGGACTTAATAATTGGTGCTGGAATAGCTTCACAAAGCGTGTCAATAGATGGACTTTCGCAGTCTATAGGTACTACACAATCTGCAATGTTCGGTGGTGCTAGTGCTAGAGTTCAAGAATATGCTAAAGACCTTGATGAGCGTATACTTCCTGTATTACGACAAAAGTTTGGTGGAATTCGCATGGTGGTTGTATAAAAAAACTGATATTACTATAGTAATAGGTTCAGGAATTAAATAACCCACTTTTCTTATATTATAAGAATATGGAGGTGGTACCATGATAATTCGTAAGTCAATTATTGTTCCAAGAATAAATCATTGTCCATTTAATAAACCCTATGGTTATATCTATTTGTACACTAACAGGTTTAATGGTCATAAGTATATTGGTAAACATAAGTTTGATAAGCCTTATATAGATTTATCTTATAAGGGCAGTGGAACTTACCATTGGAAAAATGCTGTAAATAAATACACTTGGGATGGTTTTACCAAGGAAGTGCTATTTTGGCTGAATTACAATCCTAAGTTGTCATTATCTGCTCATAATGATATACTTAATGCCAAAGAAACCTATTTTATAGACATTATGGGTACATTTGATAATCCTAGTGACTATAATGAAACACGTGGTGGGGATGGAGTATCTAGTGATTTGGTGTCAGGCAGTAATAACCCTATGTATGGTAAAAAAGGTGTACTAAGTCCCACATATGGAATGAGAGGTGAATTGTCTCCTTGGTGGGGCAAAACTCACACTAAAGAGCAGAAAGATAAAATAAGACAAGCAAACACTGGTAAAATTGTTTCACAAGAAACTAGAGACAAAATATCTTTAGCTAATAGCGGTAGAATTGGCTCTGATAAGCAAAAAGAAATTGTTTCTAAGCTGAATAAGGAAAAAATAGGACATAAAAACCCTATGTGGAAAGGTGGTAAAATCATTGTAAATCCTGTTCATAGTGACTTTATGAAAGGCAAGCACCTATCTAAAAATACAGAATTCACTACTAAGAATTCATCTGGTGGAAATAATCTTCAGGCAAAACCAGTAGTTCAGCTTACAGATTCATATGAATTGGTAAAAGAGTATGATTACCTTGGTGGAGTAAAACCAGATTTCAATGAGGAAAGTGTTAGAAGATGCTGTAAAGGAAAACAAGCAAAAACTAAAGGCTTTAGGTGGATGTATAAAGAAGATTATCTTAAAATGTTAGAAGGTGGTAATAATGGCACGTGTGAATATATACGAAGAACTCTATGAGAAACTCATAGATGATAGAGGAATAGATGCTATCTGGGAACGTGCTTGTGTATGCAAGTGTGTTTCCAGAGATAGTGGTCAACCAGATTTCACCTGCCCAATATGTGGTGGCAGTGGATACAGGTACATGGATGGAAAACCTATTCGTGTGGCAGTCACAAGTATTATGTCGGATTATAAGTTGGACACATTGATGCTGAGAGAACCAGGCACTGCATACGTAACACCCAAGGCAGACATCATTATGGGTTTTCATGATAGGTTGATATTTCCAGACTTTAAGTGTACATTTTCTGAGGTAATTCACTGGAATTACAAGGAAGATGGATTAGGAGTCAGCCCAAAGACTTATCGTGATATAAGGTCAGTTATATTCATGGCTGATGGCGAAAATGAGTATGAGGAACATATTGACTTTGAGGTGACAGAAGATAAATTCCACTTGAAATGGAAGGATGTAGAACTGGCCAAAAAGTATGATGGAACTAATATGAGCCTATTATATTACACCACTCCAAGCTATTTAGTGGATGACCTTTTGCATGAAATAAGGGCAACCATATCAGATAGGAATTCTCCAAAGGAAACATTTAGAGAGTTACCTAAGCAATACAAAATAGTCAGGGAGGACTTTATGTACAAAGTAAAGACTCCAGAGCC
>Ga0256407_10002903_pt1 | contig 31617 bp, 25 predicted proteins | sample RumenRJG_04DNA_FD_193489 | JGI IMG/M metagenome (GOLD analysis project Ga0256407, IMG submission 193489) | Bovine rumen microbial communities from Lethbridge, Alberta, Canada - RJG_04 | ecosystem: Host-associated > Mammals > Digestive system > Stomach > Rumen | place: Canada: Alberta...
GTACTGCGGAAAAGACGATCAGCATGACAGGTGACATCTTCTTTTTTATCAGTCTCCGCGGAACGAAGTACACCGCCATAAGAATAACGGTAAAGAACAGGGGCCGGATATCCTTTCCGTCCTGAAATACCGGGATGATACCGTTTTTTATTATCATTATGCAGCCTGTTTCCAGAATGATCCCTATAATGCAGGGCTTCAGCCCCTGGATAACGGCCTGGACATATTTATTTTCCCAAAGCTTATTTAGGACAGCCAGTATCAGAATGATTATCAGGAACGCCGGCAATACTACGATAAATGTTGATAGAACCGCTCCCGGGATTCCGGCCTGACTGCTTCCGACATAGGTTGCGAGATTTACTATGATGGGACCCGGAGTACTCTCACTTATGGCGATCATATCTGTCAGCGTATCCTCATCCAGCCAGCCATAGGAAAGGACAACATCCCTGATGAGAGGAATGGCTCCGTATGCACCTCCGAATGAGAGTAATCCTACGATCAGAAAGCCTGTAAACAGCTCAAGATAGATCATTGTCTCTCACCTTCCTTCCTGTCAGGTGCGCCTTGAATTAAAAAAACTATCAGGCTTACAACCGCTGATACAAGGATCAGCACGACGGAAGAGAAGCCGCAGGAAAAATAGTTGATAAGGAACATTGCCGCAAAGGAGCAGACCATTATGATAAGCGGCAATATCTCTTTTTCCATCTTAATGATCATATTAACCGCCGCGTCAAGGATCAGTATACCGACAGCGATACGGATACCCTTAAAGGCATTTGCGATCCAGACTATATCAAGAAAATTATCCAGAAAACCCGATATGAGATAAATTATGATAAAAGACGGGAGCACTATCCCGAATGTAGCGGCAACAGCCCCCGGCAGCCCCCTCTGCTTATACCCTACATATGTGGAGCAGTTTATTGCTATAGGTCCCGGAGTGGATTCCGCAATGACGGTGATATCCATCATTTCTTCATGGCTTATCCACTTCTTTTCTTCCACACATATGTTTTCTATTATGGATATCATGGCATATCCGCCGCCAAAGGTGAAAAGCCCTATCTTTGCAAAGGTCAAAAACAGAGTCAGCAGCTTATTTTCCATACACGGAACCTCCAAATCCGAATGCCACAATGGATTACTGTTTTTATTCAATAAGCAACCCCCGCCGTCCGTTTCCGGAAGACAGGGGTTCTCTTTGCATTAGAACATACGATGTAAATGCCTTATGCTCCGGCCTTGATCTTCTTTGTAAGCTCGGGAACGATCTTATTAAGGTCGCCTACGATACCATAGTCAGCTATATCAAAGATCGGAGCGTTCTCATCCTTGTTTATCGCAATGATGATATCGGACTCCTCCATACCTGCAGCGTGCTGGATGGCGCCGGAGATACCGATAGCGAAGTATACGTGAGGGCGGACGGTCTTTCCGGTCTGTCCAACCTGCATATCCTTCGGCTTCCAGCCCGAGTCAACAACCGCACGTGAGCAGGAAACCATTCCGCCCTTGAAGCAGGCTGCCAGATCCTCGAGGATCTTGAAGTTCTCAGGGCTGCCAACTCCACGGCCGCCGGATACGAGGATCTTTGCATCCTGGATATTGGCTACGCTTGAAACTTCCTTAACTACCTTATCAATGGTTACATAGCAGTCATTGGGTGTGAAGCCTGGATTGTACTCAACTATCTCAGCCTTATCCCCCTTCTTCGGCTCGATCTTCTGCATAACGCCGGGACGAACCGTTGCCATCTGAGGCCTGTAATCAGGGCAGGCGATGGTAGCGATGGTGTTTCCGCCGAATGCGGGACGGGTCATGAGGAGCTGCTTATGTCTCTGCTCCTGACCTTCCACGGGCTGTAAGGGGAAGTCCCCTATGTCAAGCTGTGTACAGTCTGCCGTAAGTCCTGTATGAACCCTTGCAGATACACGGGGACCTAAGTCACGGCCGATGGCAGTTGCGCCTACCAGCATAATCTCAGGCTTGAATTCGTTAATAACTGATGCAAGAGCGTGGGCATAGGGCTCTGTCCTGTACTCCTTCAGCTCGGGGTCGTCAACGACAATGACCCTGTCAGCACCGTACTCTGCAAGAGTATCAGCAAGTCCTTTAACGTCCGAGCCGATGAGAACTGCTGTTACCTGCTTATTATCAAGATCATTTGCAAGATCACGTCCCTTTCCCAGAAGCTCCAGAGCAATGCTTGATACTTCATTATCTACCTGCTGGGCGAAAATAAACACGCCCTTATATTCTTCTAATCCCATTTTTTCCTCCTTAATAATATTATTTATGATATACGGCATCCAAATTCAAATCTGATATCGTGCAAGCACGAATCCGATTTGACTTTTGATGCCTATATCATCTATATGACGTGCTTCTCTGTAAGCTTTCCAAAGATGTAATCAACTGCTTCCGCAGGGGAACCGGGAGTAACAACCTCACCCTTGCCCTTTGCAACCTTATCGGATGCCTTGGCAATAACTGTGGGGGAACCGCCCTTTCCGATATTCTCATCGGCAACGTCCAGCTTGTCACGTCCCCAAACGGTAACCCTGTTCTCATCGGAATAAGCATCAAAGATTCCGCCGGGAGTCATATAACGGGGCTCATTCAGCTCGGAAAGTGCTGTAATAAGGCAGGGAAGCTTTGCTGTCAGCATATGATACCTGTCATCAAACTGACGCTTAACCGTAACGGTATTTGCCTTCCTGTCAAGCTTGATATCCTCTGCATAGGAAATAACAGGGATTCCAAGATGCTCGGAGATCTGGGGTCCAACCTGGGCTGTATCACCGTCGATAGCCTGACGTCCTGTGATGATAAGGTCATACTCCATATTCTTCAATGCACCTGCGATGGTTGAGCTGGTAGCCCAGGTGTCAGCACCGCCGAGAACACGGTCCGTGATAAGAAGTCCCTTGTCGGCTCCCATTGCAAGAGCTTCACGAAGAACATCATCAGCCTTGGGAAGTCCCATTGTAACAACAGTAACCTCGGTATTGTCGGGATCCTCGTCCTTGATGCGGAGAGCTGCCTCAAGACCGGCCTTGTCATCAGGATTCATGATCGCAAGCATTGCTCCTCTGTCCAGTGTTCCATCGGGCTTAAACTTAACCCCTCCCTTTGTATCGGGCACCTGTTTAATACAAACAACGATTTTCATGTATTTTCTCCTTTATCATAATAATGGTGATCACTTAAGCAATGCACCGGAAATAACCATTCTCTGAACCTCGGAAGTACCTTCGTAGATCTCTGTGATCTTTGCATCTCTCATCATACGCTCTACTTCGTACTCTCTGATATATCCGTATCCGCCGAAGAGCTGTACGCACTTTGTCGTAACGTCCATTGCGGTCTCGGCAGCGAAAAGCTTTGCCTTTGCAGCCTCTATGCCGTAGTAGCTCTTTGTAGCCTTTGCATCTGCAGCCGCATATACGAGGAGCTTTGCAGCCTCGATCTGTGTAGCCATATTTGCAAGCTGGAACTGGGTGTTCTGGAAAGCACCTATAGCTCTTCCGAACTGCTTTCTTTCCTTAACGTATTCGATGGTGCGCTCAAGAGCGCCTTCAGCGATACCAAGAGCCTGCGCAGCGATACCAATACGTCCTCCGTCAAGAGTATGCATTGCGATCGCAAAGCCCTTTCCTCTCGTTCCGAGAAGATTCTCTGCGGGAATATGGCAATCCTGGAAAATAAGCTCATAGGTTGAGGATCCGCAGATACCCATCTTGTTTTCCTTGGTTCCGAAGGTGAAACCCGGAGTATCCTTCTCAACGATAAAGGCTGAGAACTTCTTCTGCTTCCTGCCCTTCTTGTCCTCAACAATATCGGTATAAGCGATGATGATATAGATATCAGCTTCCTTACCGTTTGTGATGAAGCACTTGGAGCCGTCAAGGATCCACTCTTTTCCATCCTCTGAAAGAACAGCTCTGGTCTGAGCACCCTGGGCGTCGGTACCTGCGCCGGGCTCTGTCAGACCGAAAGCGCCGAGCTTCTCGCCCTTTGCAAGGGGTACTAAGTACTTCTGCTTCTGATCCTCCGTTCCGTATGTCATAATGGGATCGCAGCAGAGTGAGGTATGAGCGGAAACGATAACGCCGGTGGTGGCGCAGACCTTAGAAAGCTCCTCAACGCACATTACATATGTAAGAGGGTCGCAGCCCTGTCCGCCGTACTCCTTGGGAATGGGGATTCCCATGAAGCCGTACTTCTGCATCTTTGTTACGGTTCCCCTGGGAAACTCGTGCTTCTCATCAACCTCGATGGCAAGAGGCTTAACCTCTTTCTCGGCGAATTCCTTAAAAAGCTGTCTCGCCAGAACATGTTCCTTACCAAAAGAAAAATCCATTTGTTTCCTCCTTATAATAAATGTATGACTTCTTCCCGCGGTCTCCTTATTGAACCGGGGCTTCTTCATCATATCTCTATCTCCTGCGGCCTCTACATCCGCAGGAGACATTATCAAAGATTAAAATTGATCAAAGCTTGTCAACAGGAGTCTTGGTGCGGTCTTCATTATACTTGTAGAAGCCGATACCTGTCTTCTGTCCGAGCTTCTTTCCGCGAACCATCTTGCGGAGAAGCGTGCATGCCCTGTACTTGCTGTCGCCTGTCTCATTATAGAGAACATCCATAATCGCAAGGCAGACATCCAGTCCCACCAGATCGCCGAGCTCAAGGGGTCCCATGGGATGATTGCAGCCAAGCTTCATTGCGCTGTCGATACCCTCAATGTCAGCGATTCCTTCATTGTAGATGCAGATACCCTCATTGATCATAGGGATAAGGATCCTGTTAACAACGAATCCGGGAGCCTCGGCAACCTGAACGGGAGTCTTTCCGAGCTTCTTTGATATCTCGACTACCTTGTCCGTTACATCCTTGGGAGTATTTGCTCCGTTTATAACCTCTATAAGCTTCATAACGGGAGCGGGGTTAAAGAAGTGCATTCCGATAATGGGCTTCGGAAGGCCTGCGCCTATCTCCGTTATTGAAAGGGAGGAAGTGTTCGAAGCAAAGATGCAGTCGGGATTTTTTACGATATTTTCCTGAAGATCCTTGAAGGTCTGCTTCTTGATGTCCATAACCTCAAGAGCTGCCTCTACAACGAGATCGGGATCGGTTGCCTGGTCGTTAAGACCTGCAGAGATCTTTGCCATAACCTTGTCAGCTGCGTCCTGAGTCATCTTCTCTTTCTTTACGAGCTTGCCAAGGTTCTTCTCGATCTTGCTCTTTCCGCCGTCAGCGAATTCCTGCTTGATGTCGCAGAGATAAACCTTCTCCACCTCATCATTTACTGCAAAAGCCTGGGCAATTCCGCTGCCCATTGTTCCTGCGCCTATAACCGCTACTTTCATTTATATATTACCTCCTTAATTATTCTTATACCCTTTCCGTCAAGCTCTCATCCTGAGGAACACATATCCTCTCATCCTGAGGAACACATATTCTGTCATCCTGAGGAGCGAAAGCGACGAAGGATCTTACTCATTCTTAAAAGCTACGTGCTTAACCTTTGCAGGGTCATCCTTCTTCCTTAAGAAGTTTGCCATACCCTCCTTCTGGTCATAGGACTCAAAGCACGAACCGAAGAGCTTCTCCTCTATAACAAGAGCGTCATCGATATTTGTCTGAAGTCCGTCGTTTATAGCCTTCTTGCAGGCTCTTACAGCTATGGGAGCATTTCCTGCAATGGTCGTGGCAAGCTTCTCAGCCGTTGCCATAAGGTCAGCCTGGGGAACTACCTGATTAACAAGACCGATACGCAGTGCTTCATTAGCATCAATATTCCTTGCGGTATAGATAAGCTGCTTTGCCATTCCTACGCCTACGGTACGTGCAAGCCTCTGCGTTCCGCCGAAGCCCGGTGTGATACCGAGACCCACCTCGGGCTGTCCGAACATTGCATTTTCGGAGCAGATACGGAAGTCGCAGCTCATGCTGATCTCACAGCCGCCGCCGAGTGCAAAGCCGTTTATGGCTGCGATAACGGGGATGGGGAAGGTCTCGATCTTTCTGAAGACATCATTTCCCTTCTTTCCGAATGCCTCGCCCTCAGCCTTGGTAAGGGTGCTCATCTCACCTATGTCGGCTCCTGCCACGAAGGACTTCTCCCCGGCTCCGGTAAGGATAAGGCAGCGTACCGCATTCACGTCCACACCGTCAAAAACCTTTTCAAGGTCGTCAAGCACCTCGGAATTCAAAGCATTTAATGCCTTTTCCCTGTTAATGGTGATGATGGCGATATTGCCCTTTACTTCATAATCAACAAATCCCAATTTTTAATCCTCCTCTATATAAAGCTGTTTTTCACTACTTTTGCGGGGCACTTCCGCACTTTGCGCGGCAATACGTGCCTGAAAAACGGTCCTGCACGTCCGGTGGACGTGCGTTTAGGACGGATCGCAGCGAGTTCAAAAAAAGAATTGCTGCAATTTTTGAACAGCCGGGCTTAAAGCCCGACTGTCATTCTGATCAATACTTTTCTACAATTGTAGCGCAGCCCATTCCTCCGCCGATACAAAGGGTAGCAAGACCCTTCTTGGCGTCATCCCTCTTCTGCATCTCGTGAAGAAGTGTTACAAGGATACGGCAGCCTGATGCTCCAACGGGGTGTCCAAGTGCAATGGCTCCGCCGTTAACATTGACCCGGCTCATGTCGAAGCCAAGCTCCTTTGCAACTGCAACAGACTGTGCAGCGAAGGCCTCATTTGCCTCAATAAGATCCATATCCTCGATATTTAAGCCGGTCTTCTTAAGAACCTTCTTTGTAGCTGCCACAGGACCGATACCCATAACCTCGGGCCTTACGCCTGCAAGAGCTCCGCCGATCCAGGTTGCCATAGGCTTAACTCCAAGCTCCTTAGCCTTCTCTTCGCTCATAACAACGATGGCAGCAGCGCCGTCATTGATACCTGAAGCGTTTCCTGCGGTAACCATACCTCCGTCCTTGCCTGAGCAGCACTTTAAGCCTGCAAGTATCTCCTTGGTGGTTCCGGGGCGGGGTCCCTCGTCCTTCTTGAAATCAACCATTTCCTTCTTTACCTTAACGGGAACGGGAACTATCTCATCATCAAACCTGCCGGAATTCACAGCCTTCTCACACTTCTGCTGGCTGTTTGCGGAGAACTCGTCAAGCTCCTCACGGGTTAATTTCCACTCATCGCAGATATTCTCTGCTGTTATCATCATATGATAATGATTAAAGGCATCTGTAAGAGCATCATTAACCATTGTATCAACGATGGTCGCATTGTTCATACGGTATCCGAAACGAGCCTTTGTCATAGCGTAGGGAGCCATCGACATATTTTCCATACCGCCTGCAACAACTATGTCAGCCTCTCCTGCCTTGATAAGGTCAGCTGCCATATTGACGCAGTTAAGTCCTGAACCGCAGACAACGTTAATGGTTACAGCGGGAACCTCATTGGGAATGCCTGCGTTGATAGCAGACTGACGCGCCACATTCTGTCCCTGTGCAGCCTGGATAACGCAGCCCATAAGAACCTCGTCAACCTGATCAGGCTTTACTCCGGCCCTGTTCAGAGCCTCCTTGATAACTATCGTACCAAGATCAGCCACGGGAGTGTTTGAAAGGGCTCCGCCCATCTTTCCTATAGCTGTTCTGACAGCACCTGCCAATACAATCTTCTGTGCCATAAAATGCCTCCTTGAATTTGATTAATGTGATTGTTATTTTTTTCACATGCGTTAACTATAATACCACAGAAATTTGTTAATTTCAACAAAAAAAGGCCAGAAAAGATTTACTCTCTTGGCCTTTTTTGTGTACAAGCCCGAAAACAGGGCTGTTCTTTTACCTTGTACTATTTACTTGATTTTCACATGATCACCGTTTATCACCGCTGTACCATAATAACCGTTGACACCGGTAAGGGTCACTTCCTTGGTATTGGAGTCATACTCAAAATACGCATCCGTCTTTTTATTGTACTTTGACTCGTACACATTTTTTGACTGGATTGAAAGCTTCTTGCCCACCTTCTTTGCCTTCCTTACATTAAGAGTGGACTTATTGCCCTTTAACTTCCTGTACTGCATATTTCCCTTAAGGGTATTCTTTGCCGAATTGTAGGTAAACTTTTTCACATAATACTTTCCGGTCTCGTATTTATTGTAGGTCACCATATCCGTACTGAGTTTTCTCGGCTCAATGGTAAAGGTGAACTTCGCGCCGGTCAGGGCACTCTTCAATGAAGCCTTCTGCTCCTGAGTGAGCAGATCATTCGGCATCTGCTTTTTCTTATAGCTGACCTTTATTGTGAAATAGGGTGCGCCTGATTCATAATAGGCCCCAACCCTCTTTCCGTTATAGATCTTCGGCTTCTTTAGCGTGATACCCGTGGTATCCTTCCAGTAATAGCTTTCGCTCTTCTTTCCGTCCATTGGTACCCAGTTCCCGCTGACCTTCTTCTCCAGCCTTGCGGAAACTCCTACGGCTCCGTCAACCTCTCCGGATACGGAATCATTATCCGAAGCGATGAAATGGCTTGTGGGTGATACATTTTTGCCTCTGTATTCAACTGAGGCATCATATCTTACCAGAACCGCGAGATTTCCGTCTCCGAAGGTTACCCTTTCTTCCGAAACGCTTCCGCTGTAGCATGTCTTCAGGAATACATCGCCTGCAACCGTAGTGCAGTCCTTCAGATAGGGAAGCAGTGCTTTATCATCTATTGTTGCCTTGTAGTTTACAAGCTGGTTTCCCCTTGTATCCTTCAGTATGGTTTTTTTGTTATCCGTATATTCGACGCCCTTTGCATCCTTGAGGTCGGCTCCGGCCTGTCTTATTCCGTTAAGGCTTATTTTGACACTGTTATAGCTGAATTGCTTTGAAACAACAGAGTCGTCCGACTTTTTGTAAAGCCGGTAGCCCTTAGCATAATAGGTGTTGCCGCTGACATTGAACTCCATATTCTCTATTATTGCACTGTATATTTCCTTTGCTTCGGTGGTTCCGTTCTGTGAAACCCACACCTCGGGCACACCCTTGGTGATCGCTATGCTCCCGCTCATGATCCTTTTCGCGTCCGCATCGTTCGTGGAAGCACCGTTCGTGGAAGCTTCATCCGCCGCGCTTAAAACCGCTGCCTCATCCGCTGCTTCATCTGCAAAGGCAGCGGAATTAAAGGACAGGACAAGAGATGCAGCAAGAAGCACTGATAAAAGCTTTTTGGTTCTTGATCTCATAAATCTGTTTCCTCCCTGAATTCTTGATATGTTTGATAATACTCCTTTCAGATACGTATCTGTGAAAAGCACTTCGCATCCGCAGCTGTCCGGAGTCCTCCGGCTCCTGAAAAGATATCCGTGCTCTTCATATGATACCGCATATGATATTGTACCGGAAAATCAAAAAAGGTTTTAAAAAAATCCCCCGGAGGATCCGGGGGAAGGAAAAACATGGGCTTATCAACGTATTCAGTCCGGCTCGATCAGGCCGTAGGTATTCCCTCTTCTCTTGTAGACCACATTGACCTCGTCGGTCTCCGCATTCCTGAACACATAGAAATTATGTCCGAGAAGCTCCATCTGCACACAGGCATCCTCCGGATACATGGGCTTGAAGCCGAATCTCTTGGTGCGGACTATCTTGATCTCTCCTTCATCGGAATAATCCTGCTCCATATAATCTCTCTGGAGATTGCCGCCGTCCTGGGATCTGTCTATTATCTTGTTCTTGTACTTCTTCATCTGCTTCTCGATGATCTCCTCCACGAGATCAACGGAAACATACATATCATTTGATACCTGCTCGGATCTTATGATATTTCCCTTTACAGGGATCGTAACCTCTATCTTGTGCCTGTCCTTCTCTACAGACAGGGTCACATGCACCTCCGTATCCGGTGTGAAATATTTCTCAAGCTTCCCTATCTTGTCCTCCACCGCGCTCTTTAATCCCGGTGTTACGTCGATATTTTTTCCGGTAATGATAAAATGCATAATCAGCACTTCCTTTTCTTTTATTTTTCAAGGCTTAAGTAAACTGTCCCGAACCTATACGGGGTCCTGCCTGATCACGTCCCGGCTGTTCCTTCGTTTGCAGAAGCGGGGGTTCTCTGCCTTTAGTAAGAGCATAGCATAAAATCCCCGATTTAGCAACGCTATAGCCCGATATGGAGGATGTGCACCGCCACCTGAAAGTAGATGGAAAGGGTAAGGGCATCTATCACGGTGGTGAGCATCGGAGAGGCCATCACAGCCGGATCCAGCCCGAAACGCTTGGCTACCATCGGCAGCATGCACCCCGCAAGATTCGCGCATATTACCGCACAGACCATTGTAATGCAGACAACAAGCGCAACCAGAGGTTCTGCCCTGTCGATCAGGAGAAGCTTCACGAAATTGGCAGCCGCGAGTGTACCGCCGCAGATTATGGCCGTCCTGAATTCCTTCCATATGACCTTTGCAAGATCCGGGAAATTGATCTCATTTAAGGAAAGGGCACGGATAATGGTGGTTGATGTCTGGGAGCCGCAGTTTCCCCCGGTGTCCATAAGCTGGGGGATAAATGCTGTAAGGATGATATATGCCTGCAGTGAAGACTCATAGCTCGTTATTATCTTTCCGGTAAAGGTAGCGGAAACCATAAGCAGAAGCAGCCACCCTATCCTCTTTTTCCAGAGGTCGACCGGAGACATCCTGTCATAGGGATCGTCTGAGGGAAGGATAGCCGCCATTTTCTGGATATCCTCCGTAGCCTCCTCCTCAATGATATCGATGATATCGTCAACCGTTATTATACCCACCAGCCGGTCCTCGGAATCCACCACAGGGATGGAGCTGAAGTCGTATTTCGAAATCATCCTCGCAACCTCTTCCTGGTCTGTCAGGGTCTCGACGCTTATCACCTTTTCTTCCATAATGTCCCGGATAAGGGCATCGGACTTTGAGAGGATGAGTGTACGGAGAGCCACCATTCCGATAAGACGGCGTGCACTGTCAAGGACGTAGCAGTTATTTATGGTCTCTCTGTCTATACCTGTTTTTCTGATACGGCTCAAGGCTTCCTCGACAGTCAGATTTTCTCTCAGATCCACGAATTCCACAGTCATTATGGAACCCGCGGAATCCTCGGGGAATTTTAAGAGGTGGTTAATGTCCCTTCTGGTATCGGGGCTCGCATGAGACAAAAGACGCTTCACCACGCTTGCAGGCATCTCCTCCATCAGATCCGCAGCGTCATCCGCCATCAGGTTATCTATGATGGCAGTCGCCTCGGAATCCGTCAGTGACGTGATTATATCCTGCTCAACATCCGTAGGGAGAAACGAGAAAACATCCGCCGCCATATCCTTTGGCAGCAGACGAAAGGTTTTTAACTGTACCTTCTGCGGGAGATCCTCAAGAAGTGCCGCCACATCCGCCTCATTAAGCTCAGCCAGAGTGGCGCGGAGATCGTTGTATCTCTTTTCCTCGATGAAGCTCATGATTTCCTGATCTGTCATGTTATACCTCCCTGATATTTCAGTTATCCGGGAGATACATGCGAAAGGTCAGGAGAATGTGACTTCTGAAAAGCGCTTCAAAAGTGCCAGCCTGAGAAACGCAAGTGCTTCAGTTACCGCCTGGGAACGGATTTCCTGGCGGTTTCCGGAAAACTGAAATTCTTTTACTGTAGTTTTTTTCTGAACCGTGACTCCGATATATACAAGCCCCACCGGCTGCTTCGAGCTTCCGCCGCCGGGTCCTGCGATGCCCGTTATGGAAACGGCACAGTCGGTCTTTGCCTGGGCAGCAGCCCCCTTGCTCATTTCATAGGCGGTCTGCTCACTTACTGCACTGAATTTATCAAGGGTACGTCTTTTGACTCCTACATATTTCCGCTTGGACTTTTCGGAATAAGTAATGAAACCCTCCTTCAGTATGTCACTGACCCCCGGGACGTTCGCAAGTCTGGCGGTAAAGAGTCCCGCGGTACAGCTTTCGGCGGTGGCTATGGTAAAATGGTTTTCCTTAAGCAGGCTTACCACCGAATCCTCAAGCGTCTCATCCTCATCCGTGGAATAGATCATCTGGCCGAGCCTGGACTTTATCTCCTTGACAACCGGCTTCAGAACCTTTTTTGCGTTTCTGTCTTCCTCTTCCACAGCCCGGAGTCTTATCAGCACCTCACCGTTTTCAACGGAGATGTCCGCTGATGGATTATTTGAGGAAAGAACATCCTTGAGCTCCTCCTTTACCTTGTCCGTCTTTATGCCCGCAAGCCTTATGGCAGCCTCTGCGATACGTTCTTTTTGTTTATTATCGTCGTCTGACATTTATTCTTCCTTCATTACATCCTTATTGTCCGCTATGTACACTATGAGGGATATCAGCGTAAGAGCCAGTGCTATCCACTTAAAGGCTTCGGTGATGACAGGGAAAAAACCGAAATCCAGATCCGCTATAAGAAGACAGATCATAACCATCTGGGATGCGGTCTTAAACTTTCCCCAGTAATTTGCAGCTATGACCCTGCCGCTTTCGGCCGCCACCAGTCTGAAACCGCTTATCACAAAGTCCCTTACGACTATTATTATAACCATCCAGGAATAGATACGGTCAAGCTCCACAAGACAGATAAGAGCAGAGCATACCAGCATCTTGTCCGCCAGTGGATCCATGAATTTCCCGAAATTCGTTACAAGATTATATTTTCTCGCGATCTTCCCGTCCAGAAGATCCGTAAGGCTCGCAACTATGAATATGGCAAGAGCCACCCATTTCGAATTCTCCCCGAAGCAGCCTGACAGCAGAACCGCAACGAGGACAGGAACCAGCACTATCCTTAATATTGTTAATTTATTCGGCAGATTCATATTGATTCTCCATCCTTAAGAGTCATCCTGAAAAGCCCTGTCATCCTGAGCGGAGCGAAGGATCTTTGAGCGAAGCATCAGATATCGATTACCTCTCCATAAAGATCATACTCGGAAGACCCTGTTATCTTCACTCTCACAAAATCCCCGGTCATAAGGAACGGCCCGGCTCCCTCTTCATCAATAAAGACCATTCCGTCAACATTGGGGGCGTCACGGTGCCCTCTGGCGACATAGACCCTGTCCTCAGGGATCCTCCCCTCAATAATGCACTCAAGCTCTGACCCTGTAAGCTCCTTCTGAACCGAGATCGAGATCTCCTGCTGCAAGCTCATTAGTTCGTTATAGCGTCGTATCTTTACTTCATCGGGGATCTGATCCGGCATCACCGCAGCCTTTGTGCCTTCCTCCGGCGAGTATTCAAATACCCCAAGATGGTCAAAGCGCATCCTCTTTATAAAGTCCAGAAGCTCCCGGTGTTCATCCTCTGTTTCACCCGGAAAGCCGGTTATCAGGGTGGTCCTTATGGAAATATCCGGTATCTCTTTTCTAAGGACAGCAATAAGCTCTTCTATCTCTCTCCCGCTTGTCCGTCTGCCCATTAGCTTAAGTATACGGTCGGACGAATGCTGCACAGGAATGTCAAGATAGCGGCAGACCTTCGGGAGCTCCTTTACTGCTGAGATCAGCTCCCCGTCAATCTCCTCTGGATAACAGTATAATAGCCTTATCCACTTAAGCCCCTCTATGGCGCTTAACCTACGCAGAAGCTCCGGAAGCATCTTTTTTCCGTAGAGATCCTGTCCGTAGAGTGTGGTTTCCTGGGCTACCAGGATAAGCTCCCTTACCCCCTTTGAAACCAGCTCCCCTGCATCATCAAGAAGTCTCTCCATCGGCACTGACCGGTAATGTCCCCTTATCTTCGGGATGATACAGTAGCTGCAGTTCCGGTCGCAGCCCTCTGCGATCTTCAGATACTCGTAATGTCCGCCTGTCGAGATGCTGCGTGAAACCTCCGGATTCGTAAGGACATTTATATCCCTCTTTTCAACGATCCGTTTCCCGTCCTCTCCTTCTGTCAGCCTCCGGATCACCGGAACGATATTGTCAAAGGCCGCGGTTCCTATAACCGCATCGACCTCCGGAAGCTCGGTTAAGATCTCTTCACTGTAGCGCTCCGCCAGACACCCGGTAAGAACGATGTATTTCACCCGTCCTTCTTCCTTCAGTCTCCCCGCCTCTATAACGGCTTCTATGCTCTCTTCCTTGGCATCGCCTATAAAGCAGCAGGAATTGATGACCACTATTTCGGCCTCTTCCTCATTATCTGTCAAGGAAAAGCCGTTTTCAAGAAGGAGCCCCGTCATCTGCTCAGAATCCACCAGATTCTTGTCGCAGCCCAGGGACACAAAAAATATCTTCACTTAGGATTCCTGTTCTTCTGTCTCCGTAACATCATCATCTTCATCCTTGCTGGTGATCTTCAGCTCTCCCTTGTAGAGCTCGTCGATCGCAACGGCAAGTGGTTTCTTGTCTCTCGTAATGGTAAGGGGGTCACTTCCGCTGATAAGCTGCCTCGCCCTCTTCGCTGTTGCAAGAACTATGGAGTATCTGCTGTTTACAACAGGTGCCTCCCCGTCCTCCACTTCTGAATTTACTACTGCCATAAGGTCACTGTATGACGGATGTAACATGGGTGTCTCCTCTCTAAGCTCCTTCCTGTTGCTTCGCAACCCCTCGCCGGGGTGGCATCCCACATCTTCGATGTGGGATAAACCTCGCCGGGGTGGCATCCCACATCTTCGATGTGGGATAAACCCTCGCCGGGGCGGCATCCCACATCTTCGATGTGGGATAAACCTCGCCGGGGCGGCATCCCACATCTTCGATGTGGGATATGCGTCGCTTCGCTCAGGATGACATTTTGTTTCCTCGCTCAGGATGACAATTTGTAAAATTACATTTTCTTCAGGTCATTCCTGACTTCTTCGATAAACTTTCTCTGTCTCGCCGGCTGCATAGCCGCAGACAGAATAATATTATGCAATTTTTCGGTGCATTTGTCCACCTCATCATTGATAACTATATAATCATAGTTCTCGATGCCCTCTGACTCGGACACGGCTCTTTTCAGTCTTTTCTCAATGATCTCGGGGCTTTCCGTGCCTCTTTTCGTGAGGCGCTCCTTAAGTATCCCGGCACTCGGGGGCATAATAAATATGAGCAGGGCATCCGGAAAGCTTTTCTTTATCTGCATAGCGCCCTGAATCTCTATTTCCAGAAGCACGTTCATTCCCTCGGAAAGCTTCTTTTCCACGAAAGCCTTCGGGGTTCCGTAGTAATTTCCCACATATTCCGCGTGCTCTAAAAATTCCTGTCTTTCGATCATTTCCTCGAATTCCTCACGGGTCTTGAAGAAATAATTCACTCCCTCCTTTTCACCCTCTCTCGGAAGTCTGCTGGTAGCGGATACCGACAGGGAGAATCCCGGATACCTTTCCATAAGGTTTTTCATTATGGTACCCTTGCCTGCTCCCGCAAAACCGGAAACCACTATAAGTATTCCTTTCATATCTCCTCCCTGTCCTTTCCTCCGCCGGAGTTCTTAAGCCTCTCCAGAATGGTCTCCGGCATCAGGGCTGATAATACCATTCTGTCATCCTCCATAAAGATACAGGCCTTGGTTTTCCTGCCATGTGTCGCATCTATACAGTATCCCTCTTTCTTTCCGTTCTGTATAAGTCTCTTTGCCGGTGCCGAATCGGGAGAAACGATGGCGATTATCTTTCCTCCGTTCACAATGTTTCCGAACCCTACGTTAATGAGATTTAATCCGTTACTCAATGTTCTGTATCTGCTCCCTTATCTTTTCAATACCGGTCTTCAGCTCTATTGCGGTATCCCCGGTTATGATGTCGCTTGACTTGCTGAGAATCGTATTTGCTTCCCTGTTCATTTCCTGGGCGATGAAATCAAGTCTCCTGCCTATCCCTCCGCCCTTTTCGAGGTCAGCCCCCATGGCGTCTATATGGCTCTTCAGCCTTGTGATCTCCTCGTCTACGCAGATCTTGTCCGAAAAGATCGTAACCTCGGTAACGATCCTTGCCTCATCTATGGTGGAATCACTCAGCATCTCCCTGACTCTTTCCATAAGTTTATTTCTGTAGTTCTCAACTATCTCCGGAGCCCGTCCTTCGATCACGGACACTTCCTTCCCCATATCCTGAAGCTTTGAGAGAATGTCAGCTTTAAGGTTCTCTCCCTCCCTTTCGCGGGAAAGCCTGACCTCCGAAAGAGCAGCGCGTAATACCGGCTCAAATTCCTTCCAGACCCTATCCTCGTCAAGCTCCCCTTCCTCCGTGGTGAAGACGTCCGGGAAGCGGGAAAGGTGGGACACTCTCACATCATTATCGAGATCAAAATCCTCACTCATCTCCTTCAGATACTTTAAGTACTCTGCTGCAATACTCTTATTGTAGTGTACGCACTCCGTTTCCCCTGAGGTATTGTAAAAGGAGATGAAAACATCCGCCTTTCCTCTTTCCAGGTACTCCTTCATTATCCCTCTAATTGAGGACTCAAACTGGGACAGGAGCTTCGGCATCTTAATGCTGATATCCAGAAATCTGTGATTCACGGTTCTTACCTCAACCGTATATCTTCTCCCGTCCGTTTCCGCTTCGCTCCTTCCGAAGCCCGTCATACTCCTTACTGATCCCATTATTCCTCTCTGTCCTTCATCCTGAAAAATAATCCGAAAGTTCCGACCCCTATGTTCACCGGTACTATGGGTGAGCCCTTGGTAACATATATCTCATCAAAGGATACTCTTTTTTCAACCTCTCCCCTGATAAAATCCAGTGCTGCCTTTGGAACGCCTGCATGGGTTATGAAAAGTATCCTCGTATCAATATTCTTTCTGTCCCTTAAAGCTCCCGCGATATATTGCTTCCAGGCGCGCTCCCTGGAGCCTATATAAGCGCCGAAAAGCTTCGATTTTCCGTTCTTTAAGGTAAATGCCGCCCTTATCATAAAGGCTGACATAATAGTAGCTACAACCGAATTTACCTGTCCCGAGTAAGCCAGCGCATCTATCCTGTCCATCAAAAAGCTGGCATGGATATTTGACCTGTCAGACTCTAATCTCTCGATAATCTTTTCTATCCTCGCGCCCTCCTCAGCCATCTGTGCGGCCTCTATTGCGAGAAGCGCGTGTCCGGAGGATACGGTATGGGAATCAAGAATGGTTACATTGTCAAAGTTTCCTGCTGCCTCAACTGCGGTAAGGTAGCTCTTGTCTATTCCTTTTTCCGGTCCCGAGATATGTATGATATTATTGGCCTGACGAAGCTTCGCGGCAAAGAAATCCTCGAAATCTTCCGCCTCTATCGGGAGTATCCGTACTCTTTTCCCCCTGTTCTCCACATATGAGATCAGAGCATCCGCATCAATATCCACTCCGTCCTTAAAGCACCCTCCCTCGGTCTCAACCTTAAGAGGGATCACACCGATATCGTATTTCTCCGCCAGGGAAGACGGCAGATCTGCCACACTTGAAACAGTGATCTTTATATTTGCCCTCTTCTTCCCCTTCTTTATCCAGGATACACTTTCCTCCAGTATATCCTCATCGGTTACAACGTACTTTAGAAGCTCCTTCGGGAGAAGACGCCTGAGCTCCACCTCCAGGGTACTGCCGTTAACAGGTTTAAGCACATAGCCGTCAAAGCCTGTTTTTTCATAAAGGTTCCGGCTCTCCCTTCCCGCATTTGCGGTGAGGGCAACGATCTTTGCCTCCCTGCTCTTTCCTCCGATCTGGTCCTTTATCTTCTTCATACACTCTATGCCGTCCATTTCCGGCATAAGGTGATCCATGAATATAACATTATACTCCGTATTCAGGGTCTTTTCCAGCGCTTCCGCCCCGCTTGATACGGTGTCGAGCTGTACCCTCGTGTCACGCAGGAGCTTTTTTATAACCATAAGGTTTGCGGCAGTGTCATCAACAGCCAGTACTCTCGCATCCGGGGCTTCAAAGCTCTGATGGTATCTGACGGCAGCCACCTCTCTCTGCCCCTCCATATCAAGTCTTTCCACGGGATTGGGATCTATAACCTCCTGTGGTATCTCCACAATAAAGGTTGTACCCTGGGTATAGATACTGTTGACGCTCACCTTTCCGCCCATAAGCTCCGTAAGCTCCTTCACAATGGAGAGTCCCAGTCCGGTTCCCTCTATGTGACGGTTCTTGTCCTCGTCAACCCTCTTAAATGCAGTGAAAAGATAGGGAATGCTCTCCTTTTTAATTCCCATACCCGTATCCGTAACGGTAAATATCAGGGAAACCTTTGCATCACTTAAGCTTTCGCACTGTACGGAAAGGGTTATGCTTCCCTCAGAGGTATACTTAACGGCATTATTCAGGATATTTATAAGCACCTGCTTTATCCTCATCTCGTCGCCGTTGAGCTCCGACGGCAGATCCGGGGCGATATTTACTTCAAAGGCAAGCTCCTTTTCCATTGCCCTTATCTGGATCATTGAGGATACATCGGAGATCATTTCCGCAGTTCTGTAAGTACCCGGCGTTAACTGCATCTGACCCGACTGTATCTTTGACATATCCAGGATATCATTGATAAGGCTTAAGAGCATACGGCTCGCAGCCTGTATGTTTCTCGCGTCCTCCGCTATTTCCTCCGAGGCATCCTCGCGAAGTATCATTTCGTTTAATCCGATTATGGTGTTTATAGGAGTGCGGATCTCGTGGCTCATACTGGAGAAAAAGCGGTTCTGCGCCCTGTTCAGATCGTCTATTTCCTCCTTCTGCCTGTTTGCTATCTTTGTCTCACGCCTGAGCATATATACCTGAAATCCAAGCATCAGTGTCATTATGACGCCGCATACAGCAAAGGAGGCATAGGAATCGAGGAAAAATTCCTCTCTGGAGTGGGGTATAACAAGGGAAGGGCACCTGTACTCAAGATAGTAGCAGACTGCCACGATAATAAGCTCGGAAATCATCATTGCGACTCTCCATCTGCCATGGAGGATCATACCCGCATAGAGCATTGCAAATATAAACCAGATGGTGGTACCGCCGTATATTCCTCCGCTTGTAAAGTACAGCACAGGGAAAAACACAAATATCAGAAGGATGGCGGAAAGATTTACGGTGAGTCTGAATCTGTTATTCTTAAAACCAAGGTATATTACAACCACAAGAATAATAAAGGCAATAAGCATATTCAGTATGCTCTCCGGGTTTTCACCGTTTATTACACTTGCAACAAAAGACAGCACCATTCCGCTCATGGCTATCAGCGTGAGCAGCAAAAAGAGTCTTTCCTGTATGTCTCTCCTGTTATCGAAGAGAAAATCCCTAAATCTCTGAATCACCGTAAATTTCCTTTATCGTCGAAACGACCTTTTCATATTCCGGAAGAAAGGCCGGGAATTCGCTGTGTATATACTCCGTATCCCTTTCCTTTGCTTTTTCCTCCAGATGTCTGGCTTTTGCCGAAAGCCCCGACGCCCCTATCATAAGAGAAGAACTCTTTACGGAGTGTATCCGTATAACAAATTCATCCCAGTTCTCCCCGGCGTAATACTCATTAAGATCCTTTATCTTCTGACCCGCATCCTTCACATATTCCTGCATAACGGCGATATACATTTCCCTGTCCTTCAGGCAGTAATCAAGACCCTTCACCGTATCAATGCCGGCCTCCCTTAAAAGGGCCAGATCATCCTTTTCCTCTTTGCTTTCTTCTTCTCCGGGAACGTTATCCCGTTCCTTTTTTTCAAGTTCTTCTTCCCCTGCGCTTACATAGCTGAAGGATGTCTCCGGAAAGACCTGTCTCAAAACCCTTTCAAGCTCGTTTAATTCTATGGGCTTATTTAAGAAGGCGTTGAAGCCCTCATTTATAAACCTTTCCCTTGCCGTACTTACGGCATTCGCGGTAAATGCAACCATTTTCGGGGGATTCTCCACTCCGGGGATTGAACGGATCTTCCTCGCGGTCTCTATCCCGTCCATTTTCGGCATCATATAATCCATAAATACAACATCAAAATCCTGTCTCATGCAGTAGTCCAGAGCTTCCATCCCGGAAGAGGCACATACCGCATCCACTCCATACCTGGAAAGAATGCTCTTTGCCACCATAAGATTCATCTTCTCATCATCAACAACGAGGATCCTTGCATCGTGAAGCTTCAGACGCTTTTCACTCTCATCCTTTGCAGGTTTGTCCGAATTCAATACTTCTACCAGACTAAAGGTGCACATGGGTCTTCTGAGTATCTTCACCTTTGAATTCTTTTCAGGCTTGAAATCACTGCCGCAGACAACGATCACCGCCATTTCATCAGTAAGAGAATCCAGATATCCGGTATTATTAAGATACTGTTCCTCCGATACGAAGAGCTGGTTCATCCTTACGCTCTCAAGAACCACATTTAAGCTCCCTATATTGGCAACCCTGTGCATAGTATTCTTTAATCCCTTTGCGGCATCGGTTACAAAGCGGTCATATGCCTCACGGACAAAGGGCTCATCAAACCTTTCCAGATCAAAGAACCCGCCAACCACCTTGTTTTCGATATCATTCAGCACCATGCAGGGCGTGTCGTTTACCACACCCTGAGGTATGGCTATCCTGACCCAAGTTCCGCCTCCCGGATTTCCCTTTACGGTGATAAAGCCCTCCAGAGCCCCGGTAAAGCCTCTTGCGATACTCATTCCAAGCCCCAGTCCGCTGCTTGACCTGTCACGTCCCGAATCCGACTGATAGAAGTGCTCGTATATCTTTTCCCGTTCCTCCTCCGTCATTCCGATTCCCGTATCTATCACATCGATCCTTAAGTTCGTACCGTAATCCTGGGGAGCCGCGCTGAAATGCACAAACACACATCCGTTTGCGGTATATTTAAGGCCGTTTGAGATCACGTGCCAGAGTATCCGTTTAAGCTTCTGTGTATCCGTCCTCATAACGGAAGGAATTAAAGGATCAACATCGATAATAAGCTCCACTCCCGGATGATCATATATCTTCAATTCTTCAATGAGATCCTTTACCACCGTGGAAAGACGGTAGTCCTCAAGATTGACCGCCAGAGCATCCCTCTCTATCTCCGAATAGTCCAGGATATCGCTTATCTGCTCCGAAAGTCTGTGGCCGGCTTCCGACACCATATTAAGCTTCTCCCTTTTTTCCGGATCCTCCTCTTTTTCAAGACACACCCCTGTAAGCCCGATAACCGCGTTTACCGGAGTCCTGATCTCATGGGAAACATTCGCAAGGAAATCGTCTGCGGATTTATTCTGGTTTTTCAGCTGGGAAATATATCTGTTATAGGCTTCCTCGGTTCTTCTGGTCTCAACTATGAACCTGCTTAATACAAAAGCGGAAGTCCAGAGGGCTGCAATATTCCATAAATAGCTCCCGGGGATATCGTTATTTACTATTCTTATGACAAGGCCTGCAGTTCCGGTTGCGCTGCAGGCAAAAATAAGCCGTCTCTCCTTTGTCATTCCAAGAAGGATAAGCAGCAAAAGATTTACCGGAGTACAGAAATAAATATTTTCAGTGCTTGCAATATAGTAAAAAAGCTGGATACAAAGGATGGTGGAATAGATATATATCCTGTCATTCTCGGCAGGTTTTCTTCTGACGTGCATAAGGAATACGGCCACAAGAAAGACGCAGATAACAGGGATGGTCCACTTCTCCCATCCCTGTCTTATGTTCAGTGAAATAAGAATGATGGAAAAAACCGACACCGCAATGACCAGCACCACGTGTGAAAGCTTTCTCATTTCGTTATGCAGATAATCCGTCATCCGCCCGTTTCCCCATTCTTTGAGTGTCTTTTCTCTTCAAGTCTCGCAGGCTTCGTTTCGTTTTATCCTTTGATTATAATCTTTTCAGGGCATTTTGGATAGCATTACTTTCGTCCGTTACGGAACTGAACCGGGGTCATGCCGTAGCGCTTCTTAAACTGACGGTTAAAATGCTCGACACTCGGATACCCCACGTTTTCTGCGACCCTTTCCACCTTCATATTTCCGTTTTTCAGAAGTGTACAGGCTTTCTTCAGCCTTATCTTCTGCAGATTCTCACTGAAGGTGGCTCCCGACTGCTCCTTTATGTATTTGGAGAGATAGGGCTTTGAAAGGTAAAATTCCTTTGAAAGATCATCAAGTGTTACAGATAGATAATTCTCCTGTATATAATTCATTATTTCCGTTATGCGTCTGTCTCTGTCGGCGTCCTCGCTTTTCAGGAGCTCCAGCTGGTTTACAGCCACACAGAGTGCATTAATGGAGGATTTAATGATATCCTCATCGATACCCACTCCCCAGTACTTCCTTCCGTTACAGGTTATACCAACATAGGTACAGGCCTTACTGGAGGAGCCGCGGCTTAAGGCATGCTCCTCATAGATTGAAAGCTCATATGAGATATCAAAGTAGGATTTGATAGCATTGCTGACCGAGTCTAAGCGTCCGTTTCCGTTCGCGGCCACAACGACGTCCTGTCCGTTCTGCCTTATGGTAGTCTTTGTAAGGATGCCGTCATGCTGCTGCTCAAAATGGCACTCCGGTATGGAGAATACGCCGTCATTATTTATATACTTATCCTCGAAAATATGATAGACACGCTCGGGCGAAAGCTCCGCGTGCTCGTGGTCGGAGATACCCTTTACGGTATATCCCACATCCTCCTGCATTTCCTTCGGAACCTGCATACCGTAATTGGTCTTTAAGATAAAGCTTACGCCTCCCTTTCCCGACTGGGAATTAATCCTTATCACATCCCCGTCATACTCTCTTCCCAGGTCCTTGGGATCAACCGGAAGATAGGGTACGCTCCAGGGCTTGTCCATATGATGCTTTCTCCAGGTGAAGCCCTTCGCTATGGCGTCCTGATGGGATCCCGAGAAAGCGGTAAATACCAGCGCTCCGCCGTAGGGCTGTCTCTCATGTATCCTCATTCTCGTTAGTCTTTCGTAAGTCTCCCCGATGGAGGTAATATTCGAAAAATCAAGCTTACTGTCCACGCCGTGTGTAAACATATTCATGGCAAGGGTCACAATGTCCACATTACCGGTTCTCTCTCCGTTTCCGAAAAGAGTTCCCTCTATCCTGTCCGCACCTGCGAGAAGCCCAAGCTCCGCATCAGAAATCCCGCAGCCCCTGTCATTATGGGGATGAAGTGAAAGAACCACGGCGTCGCGGTATTTAAGGCTGTTACTGATACACTCGATCTGTGTGGCAAATACGTGAGGCATGGCATTTTCCACGGTGGTCGGGATATTGATTATCACCTTGTTATTCTTCTTCGGCTTCCATACATCAAGCACCGCATTGCAGACATCAACCGCATACTCAACCTCGGTTCCCGGAAAGCTCTCGGGAGAATACTCAAATGAGAAATCTCCGTCTGTCTCATCCGCAAGGCGTTTTAAGAGCTTGGCCCCGTCTATTGCGATCTGCTTTATCTCCTCCTTGCTCTTCTTGAAGACCTGCTCCCTCTGTGCCACAGAGGTGGAATTGTAGAGGTGGATTATGGCCTTCGGAGCTCCCTTCACCGCTTCAAAGGTTTTCCTGATGATATGATCTCTTGCCTGTGTAAGAACCTGCAGTGTCACATCATCCGGCACCATCTTTCTCTCAATAAGGGTTCTTGCGAATTTATACTCGGTTTCCGATGCTGCGGGGAAGCCTATCTCTATCTCCTTAAAGCCGATACGCACCAGCATTTCAAAGAATTCCAGCTTTTCTTCAAGGCTCATGGGCTCTATAAGCGCCTGGTTCCCGTCGCGCAGATCCACGCTGCACCAGATCGGAGCCTTTGTGATATGATCCTTCTTTGCCCACTCATAGGTGGGTTTCTTCGGCATAAAGTACTGAATCTTGTATTTTTCCCTGTTTAACATTTTTACCTCCGGTCATTGACTGTTATGACGGATCCATTCCTCATAATAATAGTCAAATTATTTGATGAATGTTATTATAGCACCCATTTCCATTTTTCACAGGGATAAATTTAATCTAATATATTGATCTTTTTTATTCTCCGACAAGATCCCTTATCCATATCTTCTTTTTCAGCATGATGAAACCGATCAGAGCCTTTAAGGAATCAAGGGAAAGCACTGCAATATAGATGATCTCGATACCGAAGGAGGTGTAGCGGGAGAGAATGAAGGCCGCAGGCCAGGATACAAACCACAGAAATACCGAGTCAAAGAGAAAGGTGATGACCGTCCTGCCTCCTGACCTTATGGTGAAGTATGCGCTGTTTAAGAAGGCTTCCACCGGAAGGTAAAACGCTGCTATACGGATAAACTCTGCGGCAAGCTTTTTTATTTCCCCTCCGGTATTGTAAAATTCCGGAAAAAGCGGCGCCATTAAAAACTGTATGACTCCGAGTACGGTTGAAACCGTTACGGAAAAAGCGATCAGACGGTTGTCTGTTTCCACAACATGCGACATATCTCCGGATCCCAGGATCTGTCCTATCATGATCGCAACTACATTGCCCATTGAGATCACAAATACCTTGAACAGATTGATAATGGTGCTGGAAATATTGAAGGCCGCCACCACGCCTAAGCCACGGACAGAGTAGCACTGGGTCAGGGCTGCCATTCCCATTGCCCAGAAGAGCTCATTTAAGAATAATGGTGTACCCTTTACAACTATCTTTAAAGCCAGTGCTGCGGGTATGGAAAAGCTTCTGTATAAACCCACCGCAAAGGGATTTTTGTCACTGTTCAAATGGGTCCAGAGTACAACGATAAGAAGCTCCACAATACGGGAGGTAACGGTTGCTATGGCAGCACCCTTAACCCCCAGAACCGGTGCCCCGAAATTACCGAAGATCAGAACATAATTCAGAAAGAGATTTACGCATACCGCAACAACCCCGGCACTCATTGGTACCAGGGTCTCTCCGCATTCACGTAAAGTACCCGCGTAACACTGCGTCACAGCAAATGGCAGGAGTCCTATAAGCATCACATTGAGGTAGAGACTCCCGTAGCTTAAGGTAGAAGGCGCATCTATGTTTTCCCCCTGCTCATGTAGATACAGGGAGATCAGCTGATCCTTAAATAGAATCAGGATAAGGGCTCCAACTGCCGATATGACCGCCGCCTCCAGAAGCTTAAACCGGAGTGTATGGCGTACTCCTTCGGTATTCTTCTGTCCGACATACTGTGCGGTAAAAATCCCTGCACCGGATATGGCTCCGAAGACCCCGAGATAAAACACGAAGAAGAGCTGGTTTATGATGGCGACCCCGGACATCTGTTCCGTCCCGATCCTGCCCACCATAATATTATCCAGAAGGCTTACAAAATTCGTTATGCCGTTCTGGATAATAATTGGTATCGCTATTGAAAGAACTTTTTTGTAAAAGGCTCTGTCACCAATGAATCTGTTCATAATCTATGTCATCCTGAGGAGCGATAGCGACGCATATCCCACATCGAAGATGTGGGATGCCGCCCCGGCGAGGGGTTGCGAAGCAACAGGAAGGATCTTCCCACACGTCTTTGCCCGTGTCCCGGGTCAACAACTATTTTTTTCGCGCTACGATCCCGCTAAACTCATCCTTCGTCTTATGACAAAATTTTGCTCGGCGCTGTTCCGTTCTTGCGTATTTTCATTCTGAATAACAGTCAACAATCGAACGCAATCCCGGCCTTCGCACTCGCAAAATTTATAAGACTCGGATTCGCTAAGCGGGACGTGCTGATTGCTCAAAAAACAGTTATTGACCCGGGGCACAGTGAAGGTTCTTCTTGAATACCTCCATGCATCTTTCAAGTATCCCGTTCATGGCTGCGATGGCCATGCCGTAATTCACTATAGGGACACCTGCCTCCCGGGCTTTATTTATCCTGAAGCGCATCTCTGCTTCATTAAGCATACAGCCTCCGCAGTGGACTATAAGTGAATACTCCTTTAGTTCCTCCGGAAAGTCTCTTCCCGAAGTAAAGGAAAACTCCGGCTCCGCTTTGCAGTATTCCCTTATCCACCCGGGAATCTTTACGCTTCCTATGTCGTTACACTGCCGGTGGTGGGTGCAGCCCTCGGAAATAAGTACCCTGTCGCCGTCCTTCAGGGTTTTCAGCCTGTCCGCCCCCTTCTTTAATTCAAAGAGATCTCCCTTATACCTCGCAAAAAGCATGGAAAAGCTCGTAAGAAGAATATCCTCCGGCACTATCTTTGAAACCCTGCCGTAGGCCTGGGAATCGGTGATCACAAGTCCAGGCTTTTCTTTAAGACCGGACAGGGTATCCTTGAGTTCACTGTCACGGCAGACCACCGCACTGCAGCCACTCTCAAGTATATCCCTTATGGTCTGCTGCTGGGGGAGTATAAGGCGTCCCTTCGGAGCAGACTCGTCTATAGGTATCACCAGTACCACTGTATCTCCGGGATTAAGGAGATCTCCCACCAGCCTTTTTTCTTTTCCCTTATTCTTCTCTGCGTAAGATCCCAGGAGCTCCTTAAATTCCTTAATATGAAAACCGGTTTTGGAGCTAAGCACTATTTCGTTTTCTGCCCGGGGAGCATCCCCGTATTCCTCTCCTGAAAGATCCGCCTTCGTAAGTGCCTTCACAAAGGGAATACCCCTGTCTTCAAAAAGCCTTATAAGCTCAGTCTCGGACTTTTCCGGCTCCCTGCCGTATTCACTTACCAGGACTGCGATATCAGTTTCCTTAAGTATTTCTTCTGCTCTTTTGACTCTCTTTGACCCGAGCTCACCGCTGTCATCTATCCCCGGGGTATCAATGATCAGCACCGGTCCTATCGGCAAAAGCTCCATAGCCTTCCTTACAGGATCCGTGGTAGTGCCCTTCACATCGGACACAAGGCTCATCTCCTGGGAGGTTACGGCATTCACAAGGCTTGACTTCCCGGCATTCCTTATACCGAAAAACGCTATATGTACTCTTTCGGAGCTTGGTGTATCATTAAGGCTCAAGTTTATCCTCCGGCTGCTTAAAAAAGCTGCAGATTTTTTCAGAATCTGAAGTCTCTTCTGTTTGAGGTTCTGATATCCTCAATATGGCTTTTTGCTATGGCTCTTGTCTTTTCGTTCGGGATATTCTTTAATTCCCGCTCTATCATCTCATAGCCCTTTTTCTTTGTGGCTTCAGATGCATAATCCTCAAGATACTCCGCAAGGGTCATCAGTGCATTGGGATGACAGCAGTTTAGGATCTGTCCGTTCTTACAGAGAGCCATAAACCTGTCCCCGGTCCTTCCCTCCCTGTAGCAGGCCGTGCAGAAGGAGGGTATATGATCATTATCCATAAGCCAGGATACCACCTCGTCAAGGGATCTCTGATCCGAAACGTCAAACTGCTCCGTGTCATGAGGTCTTTCCTCTTCCGTATATCCTCCGACACTGGTTCTTGACCCTCCGCTTATCTGTGATATGCCGAGGCGAAGGAGTCTCTCCCGCACCGCCTGGTTTTCCCTTGTGGAGATTATCATTCCGGTATATGGAACCGCCAGTCTTATGCAGGCTGTGATATGGGCAAAGGTCTCATCGCTTATCCCGTTATCAAAGGCATCCGGGTCTATGTCATCCGCCTTCTTTACCCTCGGAACACTGATGGTATGGGGTCCCACGCCGTGGACAGCCTCCAGATGCTCTGCGTGCATGATGAGACCCGCAAATTCGTATTTATAAAGCTCAAGGCCGAAGAGGACACCTAAGCCCACATCATCTATGCCGCCCTCCATGGCCCTGTCCATAGCCTCCGTATGGTAGTCATAGTCATGCTTCGGACCGGTGGGGTGGAGCTTTAGGTAGCTCTCCTTATGATAGGTCTCCTGAAAAAGGATATATGTGCCTATACCGGCTTCCTTCAGCTTCCTGTAGTTCTCAACAGTGGTTGCGGCAATGTTTACATTAACACGTCTTATATCCCCGTTCTTATGATGAACGCTGTATATGGTCTTTATGGAATCAAGGATATATTCTATGGGATTATTTACAGGGTCCTCCCCGGCTTCAATGGCGAGCCGCTTATGACCCATATTCTGAAGCGCTATGACCTCCTGTCTTATCTCCTCCTGATCAAGCTTCTTCCTTGCGATATGCTTATTCTTAAGGTGATAAGGACAGTACAGGCATCCGTTCACGCAGTAATTTGAAAGATAAAGGGGCGCAAACATGACTATGCGGTTCCCGTAAAACGCCTGCTTGATCTCCTCGGCTATACTGTATATCTTCTGCCTGATCTCCGGATCGGATGCGGCTAAAAGAAGGGATGCCTCCCTGTGGGAAAGACCCCTGCAGGTACAGCCTCTGTCGTTTTTTACCGGCCTGGCCTTTTCCAGTATCTTTAAGATAAGCGGCTTATTATCCTTATTCTTTTCCGCATACTCAAGTGTTTCCAGTATCTCCTCGTGGTTTATGAATTCTTCTGCCTTTAGTGATGCAGGATCATATACTGCCATTTCCTGTCTATGCCGCTCCTTTCATTAATCCATTACTTACCGCTTTTTTATATCTCCTCTGTCTGTAACTATTCTATGTCCTATGCTTTCCATACGCCTTTCAAGACAGCCTCTGCACTCTGCCGCTTCCTCCCCGGTGCAGATCTTATTGTCATACAGCTCATACTTCTTTCTGACAGAAGTGGGGGAGAGGTTCGGCATCACCACATTTGCACCGGCTCTTATCCCCTCTTCCCTTCCGGCGGGACTTAAGGTGCCGAGTGCAGTGGTAGCGGGAATCAGCATTTCGGGGTGGATGATCCTCAGGATCGAAATGAGAAACAGTGTAAGCTCAACCGAACCCGGCTTTTCTCCTGCAAAAGGTGTTGCCTTATGGGGGATAAAGGGACCTATGCCGCACATATCGGGCTTAAAGCGCTCAATGAACTTAAGATCCTCCGAAAGCTCCTTTTCTGTCTGAAAGGGGGAACCCACCATAAAACCGCACCCGGTCTGATAGCCTGTAGCCTTAAGTATTCTAAGGCACTCCATACGGTTTTCGTATGACATTTCCGGAGGATGGAGCTTTCTGTAATGCAGAGGATCAGCACTCTCGTGACGGAGAAGGTATCTGTCAGCCCCCGCCTTAAAAAGCTTTTCATAACTTTCCCTGCTCCGCTCCCCCATTGAGAGGGTGACCGCGCAGTCAGGATGCTTTTCCTTTATACTGCGTACCAGATCGCAAAGAACATAATCATCAAAGAAACCGTCCTCTCCGCCCTGAAGTACAAAGGTCCTGAAGCCCAGATCGTAGCCGCTGTCACAGCAAAAAAGTATTTCTTCAATTGAAAGCCTGTACCGCTCAGCGGAAGCATTGCTCCGTCTGATCCCGCAGTACAGGCAGTCATTCTTACAGATATTACTTAGCTCTATAAGTCCGCGGACATAGACATCCCTGCCGTATATCCTTTCCTTCAGCCTGTCAGCCTCCACCCTTAAAATTTGAGCTGTTTCAGGGCTTCTCTCCCGGATAAGGGCAGCGTAGCCTTCGGTACTGAGGCTCCTTCTGTCTATAAGTTCACGAACGAGAGTATCTATATCAGGCTTCCTCTCCGGACCTTACAAGGTCTTCCAGCTCAGCCTTTATCGAATCCATGGTAGCCCTGAGGACACTGGTCGATGCTGAGATCTCCTCTGTAGATGCCGCAAGATTCTGTATCCTTGAGTTTACATCGGTAACAACCTGAAGGAGATGCCCGGTTTCCTCGGAGATCCCATCGACCGCAGTTCTTATATTATTATTTGCCTCGTTACTCTTATTGGCTGTTTCCTTTGAGTTCCCTGCAAGGTTATTGATCTCGCCTGCAACTACCGCAAAGCCTCTGCCTGCTTCCCCGGCTCTCGCTGCCTCTATGGAAGCGTTAAGTGCCAGAAGGTTAGTCTGGTCAGCTATGTTTACCACCTGCTCATTATTGGAGATAAGCTCGGCAAGGGCATCCTTTATGTTGCTCACGGAATCACCCAGTCCGTTGCAGAAGGTCTCCACTTCTCCGATCTCATGTGAAAGCTCAGTGCTCTCTGTTGCATTGCTGTTATTGCCCTCGGCAAGCCCTTCTATGGACTCCTTCAAGGTAAGGAACTCCTCATTCACGTTATTCACGGTCTGCATTATGCTCGCTCTCTGATTTGCCAGCATTTCCTTCTCATGTGCAACCTGGCTTTCGGCCTCTTCCTTATCCTTCTCCACTATGCTCTTCAGATAGTGGACACAGTTTTCCTTGTGGTTAAAGCCGTTATATATGGCGGTGGCCATATCCCGGCAGGTCTCGTAACCGCAGCAGGAACAGTTGATCTTTCTCGAAGCATCATCCAGCTTTTCCATACTGGTGAAGATCCTGTCAAAATCCGCTTCCGACGGTACCTTTATGGGACACTGGGCCGAGCGGTCGGTATATTTCCTCAGATAGTCATCCAGATTCAGGTTTGCAAACTGCTTATTAAGCATTGCAAGTCTCTTTTCCGGAGTAAGGGGCTTTGACCAGGGGCTCTTCTTTGTATTGTTCTTTACGCTTTCCTGTATCTTTAAGAGATTATAAAGAGCGTCATCGGTTTCGGAAAGCACGGGATCCGTGCCTGTTCCGCAGATACAGCCGTTCTCACAGTTCAGGGCGTCGATGAAGAGGAACGGGGTCTTTCCGCCTTTTATCCTGTCCTTATTGTTCCGGAGGAAGTGGTACATTCTCTTCTCACCCTCCATCTGCCTTATGAATACGCTGCTTCCGAGAAGCCAGAACACATTCTCCTTAAGTCCGCCGGGCATGGGATAAACCGAACCCAGACCGTATTCTATTTCATCAGTAACGGGTGAGCCCTTTACATTATGCTCATGCGCATACTTCATAAGGTGGTCAAAGGTCACATTGTAATTAACGTAGCCCTTGTTATTCGGATCATCTATCTCCATCTTCTTTGCGATGCAGGGGCTTATAAATGCCAGCTTGTCGGTGATCTTCAGTTCCTTTCTGGCATATATGGCAGCACACATCATGGGACTCTGCACCGGGAAAAGCTTCGGAAGAAGCTCCGGAAGGTATCTCTCAATATATCCAACCACTGCAGGACAGGGCTGGGATATTCCTCCGAGGAAATTATGCTTTTGAATATAATTGATATAACCCCAGGTGGTGATATCCGCACCGAAGGAAACACTTATGAAACGGTTTACGCCCAGCTTTTTAAGACCCCCGAGTATGGTTTCGTATTCTCTCGGATAATTTGCCTTGAATGCAGGCGCGATAAGTACGGATATTTTCTGTCCCGCCTTCAGATCCTCAAAGAACCTTTCGGTATCATCCGTATACTCACGGGCACCATGCTCACAGGCATCAAAGCAGGCACCGCAGGATACGCATCTGTTCCCGTCTACCTCTATCCTGGTATTCCCGGCTCCGTCGGGCTCTGTAGAAACACAGGCGCCCATAGCGCTGCAGACACTTATGCACTTATTACAGCCCACACACTTGTCATTGGTATAAACCAGTCCATTAACCATAAATATTTCCCTCCCGATTTGAAACCATATACTTCATTAGATGCGCTATATTTTTACTATTATAGCTCTCTTACAGAAAAAAACAAAGAAAAAATTGAAAAAAGAAAAAATTGAAAAGGGGCTGTCGCTTTAGATGATTAAATTATCTTGGCGACAGCTCCTTTTTATATCTCTTTTTTTATTGAATAGATATGATTACTCTGATTGTCTAAAAATAGCGTACTTAAACAAACCGATTGATG